>ERZ773103.633-NODE-633-length-40208-cov-4.716136_pt1 | contig 40208 bp, 36 predicted proteins | sample MGYA00511118_ERZ773103 | MGnify/ENA primary metagenome ERZ773103 (study PRJEB29015, sample SAMEA2737821) | human gut metagenome | biome: human gut; feature: human-associated habitat; material: faeces | place: China | collected 2012 ... | reverse complement strand
CGATGCAGGCGGCGCCGATCAGGGTCCGTGCGATTCTGCTGCGTGCTGCGCTCATAAGGCTCTCCTTCTTCGTGTTCTTCCGCATCCAACCTAGCACGACCCTCGGCGATGCGGCAATGATGAAGTTTTTCATCACCGGTTCTGCCGGCCGCGCCGGGCGGCTTGCGCTATGCTGGGACGATCCAAGCGGCAAAAGGGAAGGGGCGGCGATGGTTTCGTGGTCGACGGTGGCGGTGCTGGCGCTGACGTGCGTCGTGTACGCCGCGTTCTGCGCGGCGGTGGTGCGGGCGTTTTTCCGCACGCGCGTCAACCGCACGGCGTATCGGGCGGCGGGCGCGTGGGCTGCCTGCTTCGGCGTGACCCTTGTCGGATCGCTTATGGCGCTCGATGCGCGGGGCGTCGATGCGGCCGCGACGTTCGCCGCCTGCGCGTGTCTCTTGTCGTTCCCGTCGTGCCTGCTGCTCGAGCGCCGCTGGCGCAACCGCGACATGGCCGCTGCCGTGGCTTATCTGCAGCTCCATCGGCCGGCTCCCCGACCTGCAACGCCGGCTGCCGCGCCGGGGTCGGAATGGGGCACCGGCCTCGACGCCACCTGCGCGCGCCTCGCGCGCTCCTACGACCTGACGCGCCGCGAGGAGGACGTGCTGCGCCTGCTCATGGAGGGCCGCACGTTCGCCGAGGCCGCCGACGAGTTGGTGGTGTCGCTCAACACGGTGAAGAGCCACGTGCGCCGCATCTACGCGAAGATGGGCGTCAACGGCAAAGCCGATTTGCTGGAAAAGGTGTCATCGGCCATCTAGCCCCAACTGGGGCGCGCGGGACGGCTGCGCTTGGTGTACCATACGTTGGACGAAACGGCGCGGCGACGGCGGGGAGGTGCGCGCATGGCGCAGAGGGAACTTGCGAGCTATCGGGACAAGCTCGCTCAGACGAACAGGGAGGCGAAGGCCACGGCGGCAGCGCTGGCCGTCATCGTGGCGGTGTGGCTCGTGGGCGGGTTCGGGCTCGCAGGCTTCGACGTCCAGCTGTTCGGCACGCCTTTGTGGATAATCGCGGGGTGCATGGGCACATGGGTCGCCGCGGTCATCGCCGCCGTCGTGCTGGCGCGGTTCGTGTTCGCCGACTTCCCGCTGGACGACGAGGAGGGCCTTGATGGGTAACCTCGCCGCGCTCGTCCCCGTCGCGCTGTTCCTCGCGTTCGCCGTAGGGCTCAGCGTGGTCGTGCGCCATCGCACGCAGAGCGCGTCGGACGGCGGCGGCTTCGTGAAGGAGTACTTCATCGGCAACCGCGGCCTGGGCGGCTTCGTGCTGGCCATGACCACCATCGCCACGTACGGGTCGGTGAGCTCGTTCGTGGGCGGTCCGGGCCAGGCGTGGAGCATCGGTTTCGGCTGGGTGTACATGGCCGTGGTGCAGGTGACGGCGCTCGTTCTGCTGTACGGCATCGTGGGCAAGAAGATGGCGCTCATCGCGCGCAAGCTCGATGCGATCACGGTGGCCGACGTCGTCCGGGCTCGCTACGGATCGAACGCGCTCGCGAACTTGTCGGCCGCCATCGTCGTCGTGTTCTTCGGCGCCACCATGATCGCGCAGTTCGTGGGCGGTGCGAAGCTGTTCGAGGCCGTGACCGGCTACTCCTACGTGTTCGGCCTCGTGCTCTTCGGCGTTGCCGTGATTCTGTTCACCACCATCGGCGGCTTCCGCGGCGTGGCGCTGACCGATGCGCTCTGCGGCATCGCCATGCTCGTGGGCATCGTGGTCCTGGCCGCGGGCATCCTGGACGCCGGCGGCGGCTACGAGGCTATCATGGGTTCGATCGCGCAGAACCACCCCGAGATGCTGGAGCCCACGTCCGGCGGCAACATGCCGCCGTCGCTGTACCTTACCCAGTGGCTGCTCGTGGGCGTGTTCACGTTCGTCCTGCCGCAGTCGGTGGTGCGCACGATGGGGTACAAGGACGTGAAATCGCTCCACCGCGCCATGATCGTGGGCACCGTCATCATCGGCGCCATGATGATCGGCGTCACGGCGCTCGGCGTGTTGGCCGCTGGCGTGCTCACCGAGGATCTGGCGGCCTACGGCGGCAGCGTGGACAACATCATCCCGCTGGCCATCTCGCGGACGCTGCCGCCGGTGCTGGCGGGCATAGCTATCATCGGGCCGGTGGCCGCCTCCATCTCAACCGTGTCCTCGCTGCTCATCTCGTCATCCTCGGCGCTGGTCAAGGACGTGTGGATGCATTACGCCGAAGCGCGCGGCCGCCGCATGGGGGAGCGTGCGCTGTCCGTGTCGAGCCAGGCGGTTACGCTGGGGCTGGGCGCGGTGGTGTTCGTGCTGGCCGTCGTGCCGCCCGACGTCATATGGAAGATCAACATGTTCGCCTTCGGCGGCCTTGAGACGGCGTTTTTCTGGGTGATGGTGTGCGGCCTGTTCTGGAAGCGGGCGAACCGGACGGGTGCGCTGTGGTCGATGGCGGGCGGTACGCTGGCGTATTGCGCAACGATGGCGCTCGGCTTCAAAGTGGCCGATCTGCATCAGATCGTCATAGGCATCGTCGTGGCTGGCGTGTGCATGGTCGCAGGCTCGCTGGCCGGCAAGCAGGCGCCGGCCAGCCGCATGGAGGTGTTCTTCCCTGATTGCGACAGCGGCGCGGAGGCTGCGAACGGGTCCTCGACTCGCCGCGCGGGCTAGCGCCGCCGGCCGTCGCGTTCGTCGGGGTGTTCGTCGCGACGTTGTCGCGCGTCCTCGAACATCTGCCTGACGTCGTCTTCGCTCAGTCCCATCCGCTCTGCCGCACGGCCCATCTCGTCCATGCGCCGACGGTACTCGCGCACAACGCGCTCGGCCATGCGACGCCGCCGCTCTTCGCGATGCTGCAGAGCCTGCGCCAGCAGCGGGTCGTCTCCGTCGGGACGGGCATCGGGCGCCAGCTCGCGACGCGCCATCTCCTGTGCGGCCAGGTCGAGCGCCTCGTCGATGGCGCGCTTGCGGGCCGAGCGACGTTGCAGCAGCGCCGCTTGCTCCTCCCAGGACTCACCGTCTCGGCCGCGCTCCTCGCGCCGTGCCGCCAGCCGCTCGAGCGCCTCCTTGCGTGCCAGCATGCGCTCCAGCTCCCAGTGCTCGCGCAGGATGTCGCCGATGTCGCGCGGGTTGCGGCTGATCTCCTTCACGGCCTCGATGGGCTTCGCGTCGGCCACGCGATAAGTGAGCATGCCCATCAGCGGCATGAGGAACACGGTGATGGCTCCGGCGGCCACCAGCACGCTGGCCGTCTCCTGCGACATGGCGTTTGCGCTCACGGCTACCGAGGTCACCGCCACGATGATGGGCAGCGCCGTGGTGCAGTACAGGGCGATGGTCAAGCGGTTGTGCGTGGAGATGCTGCGCGTGTCCTTGCCGGTGGCGAGTGCGACGAATATGGGCACGGTGCGGATGAGCAGGAGCAGCACGATGAACCCGACCAGCACCACAGGCTGCTGGAACACGGCCATGAGGTCGATCTTCGCGCCCGAGGCGACGAAGAACACGGGAATGAGGAAGCCGTACGCCACGCCGTCCAGCTTATGCTCCAGCGCGTGATCGCCCTCGGGAATGATGTAGCGCAGCACGAACCCGGCGGCGAACGCGCCCAGCACGATGTCGAGGTCGAACGCCGCGGAGAGCGCCACCAGCCCCACCAGCAGCAGCACGGTGACGCGCATCATGGTCTGGGAGGTGCCTTCCGCGTTCTCGGTGAGGAAGTTGAACAGCTTGTGCCCGGCCTTCTTCGCCTTCGCGGGAACGACGGCCGCCACCACGCACAAGGCGACGAACGCGAGCAGGATGAGAACGGTCTTCCATTCCGCGCGCGTGGACAAGAGCAGCGCCATGGCCAGCACCGGGCCCAGCTCGCCCCAGGTGCCGTATGCGAGGACGGATTCGCCCACCTGCGTTCCCATGAGTCCGCGCTCCTTCAGGATGGGCATGAGCGTGCCCAACGCCGTCGTGGTCAACGCGATGGCGATGGCAACCGACTCGAGCTCGTTGGAAAACAGGCCGCTGGCGAAATGCACGAAGAGGAACGCCAGGACGATGGATACGCACCAGGTTGCCAGCCCGCGCTTGCCCTGGCTCCCGGTGAGGCTCTTCGGATTGATCTCGTAGCCGGCTAGCAGGAACAAAAACGCCAGGCCGAGGTCGGACAGCAGCCCCACCGCGTCGGTGAGCACGATGGCGCCCGTCATGTTCGGCCCCAGCAACGCTCCGGCGATGAGCAGGAACACCGTCTCGGGAACCAGCTTGTTGGGGATGAGTTTGGCGACGATCGGGCAGGCTGCCGCGACGAGCGCGATGATGGCGAGCGAAACGAGGTCGACGGTCATAGGTTGCCTTTCGTGCATGTTTGGCATAGGTGCAGGTAAACGTTGCTATTGTACACCCTCGGCTCCGCGCTGATCGTGGTATGCTAACGGACACGCAAAGCGCATCGGTTCGCTCGTCCGTTGAAAGGAACGCCCATGATCGTGACCACTACCCCCTCCGTCGAAGGCTACCGCATCACCGGCTACTACGGCATCGTGTTCGGCGAGGTTATCACCGGCATCAACTTCCTGCGCGATTTCGGCGCGGGCATCCGCAACATCGTGGGCGGCCGCAGCGAGGGCTACGAGCAGGAGCTTCTGCAGGCCCGCAACGAGGCTCTGCAGGAGCTGGAGCAGCGTGCGGCCTCCATGGGCGCGCACGCCGTGGTGGGCGTGGACATGGACTACGAGGTGCTGGGTCAAGGCAACATGCTCATGGTGACCGCCTCCGGCACCGCCGTGACCCTCGAGCAGGCGTAAGGGGCCGACGCGATGGGCGCAGCGAGGCGAAACGCAGGGCACGCGGGGGGTGCGCGGGATGCGAAGCGCGCGCCCCGCCGCGCCCCCTCGGCGTTCAAGCGGCAGGCGTACTTTGCGCTCGAGGACGTGCGGCGCGGCAACGCCGTCGCGCGCGTCGTGGGCATCGCGCTGTTCGCGCTCATCGTCGCGAACGCGATCCTCGTGTTCGCCGAGACGCAGCCCGGCATCCCGGCCGGGGTGTCGGCGGCGCTTCTGGCCTTCGGGCTGGCGTCCAGCGTGTGCTTCGGCTTGGAGTACGCCGCGCGCCTGTGGACTGCCGACCTCGTCCATCCCGACGCATCGCCCGCTCGCGCACGCATGCGCTACGCGCTGTCGCCGATGGGGATCATCGACCTGCTGGCCTTCGCGCCCGGTCTGCTCGTGCTGTTCGTGCCCGTGTCGTCCCCCATGCTGAACGCGGCTCGCATCGTCCGCCTCGTGCGCCTTATCAAGCTGTCGCGCTACATGCGCGGTCTGCGCTCCATCGCGCGCGTGTTCCGAAAGCGCCGCCCGGAGATCGTGGCGGCATTCATGGTGCTCGCCCTGCTCACCGTAACGGCCAGCGTGCTCATGTACGAAATCGAGCATCCCGTGCAGCCCGAGAAGTTCGACAGCGTGTTCACGGGCATGTACTGGGCGATGACCACCATCACCACCACGGGCTACGGCGACCTCGTGCCCGTCACGGCCGCCGGGCGCCTCGTCGGCTTCTGCACGATGCTCCTGTCAATCGGCGTGGTGGCCATTCCGGCCGGCATCTTCTCAGCCGGGTTCGTGTCCGAGTTCCGGGCTCAGGATGCGCGCGACCGGCTCGATGCCGACGCGTTGCAAGGAGGTTTCGACGAGCGCGCTGCGGAAGGCGGGCCGGCCGAAGGCGGGGAAGCGGACCGCGACGCCTAGGGAGCCTGCGTCCCCGTCAGGCCCTCTGGCGCGCCGCACCCGCGCGCCTGGTCCGTCCGCGTGTGATTTTTCGGCACGCGGCACCTGCGCGCGGCCAAGATGCTTCGCGTGAAGCATTTGCTCTCAAGCGCCCGATTGCTTCACGTGAAATAATCGGGCGCGTCGAAGCGGGGTGCAGGGTGGAGCCCGTGGTGGCATAGGCTCTACGGCGGGTCGCCCGCGCCCCCGCTCGTGTCGCCTCTGCAATCTCTGCCATCCCGCTTGCCAGCCCGTCGTCAGGCCGATGCTGAAGCGAGCCCATTCGCGTCGGACGCGACGGCTTGCCCTCCCGCCCCGCGCGCCCCGCGCTCCGCCTGCCCGTCCCGCGCGCCTCGCGCTCCGCTCGCGAGTCCCGCCCCCGCATGCCGCGAAAGAGGGGGCACTGGGATGAGCCCTTGGCGAACCGCTAGAAACGGCGAAGGATCCGAATGTTTCACGTGAAACATCTGTTCTCAAGCACCAGATTGTTTCACGTGAAACATTTGAGCGCATCAGGGTGCCTCGAGGCGAGGAGGGGTCGGAGCCGGATCGCGTCGCCCGCGCGGGCTCCGCCGGTTCTGCGCATCCGTGGTGCGGTGGGGGCGCGGGCGCGGTTCTACACGGGCGCGAGCGCGACGCGACGTCCTGCGGCTTCGATGCGGGCGAGAGCGTGGCGCGACGTCCTGCGGCTTCGGCGCGGGCGCGCCGCTGTGCGCCGGACAACTGCGCGGGAAGAGGGCCACATGCGCAGGCCGTTCGTGCGAACGGGACGCCTTGCGATGCGGGTGCGCTGAGCCGGCCTTTACGCCTCCAGGTACGCCTGGAGCGCGGGCCAGCGACGGGCCGCTTCGGCGTAGCCCTGCTCGTAGAGCGCGAACAGCTTGTCGGCGTCGCGCTCCATGCTGCCCACGGTAACCGGCTCGGGAGGCCTGATGAGGAACAGCTTTCCGGCATCGTGCAGGCGAGGCAGCGCGCGGTAGGTGCGGTTGTACTCGTAGTGGCGGTGCTGCAGGCGCTCGAGGTAGTGGGGGTACAGCCCATAGCGCTGGCGCAGGATGGCCATGAGCTTGTTCGGTCCTTTCACGTAGTCGGCCGCCTGCGTGAGCACCACGATGTGCTTGCGCGCGCCCGTCAGCATCGAGTACATAATGGGCACGCTGTCGCAGGTGCCGCCGTCGAGCAGAAGCTTGCCGTCGACGTCCACGATCTGGCTGACCAGCGGCATGGACGACGACGCGATGAGGTAGGGCAGGTCGGCCAGCGAGTCGGCGAAGGGGTGGTAGTCCGCCTCGCCGGTGACGAGGTCGCTGGAAACGGCGATCAGCTGCATGGGCGACTGGTCGAACCCGGCGTAGTCGAACGGCTCCAGGCGGTTGGGGATCTCGTCGAAGGCGAACTCGCGCCCGCAGGCGTTGCCGGTGCGCACGAAGCTCTTCATGGACAGATAGCGCCAGTCGTCGCAGTACTTCGTGTTGAGGTAGCACGTGCGCCCGTCTTCGCCGGCCACGTAGTTGTAGCCGCACAGCGCACCCGCCGACACGCCGATGACGCGCTCGCAGAACAGCTTCTGATCCATGAAGAAGTCCAGCACGCCGGCCGTGAACTGGCCGCGCATGGCGCCGCCTTCCAGCACGAGGTTCACCGGGACGGTGCCGTGTCCGCGCCAAGCGGGCACGTGCGACGATGCGGGCGAGGAGGCGGGTGCTGCGGAGGCGTGCTCGGTCGTTTCGCTCATGCGGGTTCCTTTCTGTGCGTCGTCTCCGATTATATCTCAGCGCGCCCGCCCCTCGAGCATTCGCAGGCAAGACGTGCAACAAGGCCGCCGTCTGTGGAGCAACGATGGAGGAGACCGTCCTCGACGACCGTTCACCGGGCGAAAATGTCGGGAATGTCGAGATTCATGCTCCGAACCGTAACAATTTGATGCACAGTTGAGCAAACGCGTTTACAATACGATGCGAACAAGAATTGCCGCGGGTGAGAGATGCGCGCGGCCCCTACAAAGGAGGCTTTAACATGAGCGAGGTCGTTTCTTCTTCCGATTTCCAGTCCAAGGTGCTTGATGCGCAGGGTCCCGTTCTCGTGGACTTCTTCGCCACGTGGTGCGGTCCGTGCAAGATGCTCGCGCCCACGCTCGACGAGGTTGCCGCCGAGACGGCCGGCAAGGCAGCCGTCTACAAGCTCGACATCGACCAGAGCCCCGACATCGCGCAGAAGTACGGCGTCATGAGCGTGCCCACTCTCATGGTGTTCGAAAACGGCCAGGTGAAGAACCAGGCCGTGGGCGTGCAGCCCAAGCAGAACATCCTCTCGATGATCGGCTAGCTTCTTCCTCGGCCTGAGGCAGCGAAGCCCTCTCCGCTCGGAGGGGGCTTTTTTGCGCCCGCATGCCGGATGTCGCCCGGGTTTACCGGTCGTCTGCGGGATCGCGCGGCGTTTCCCCCACCACCCAGGCGCGATGGCAGTCCCAGCGTCCTGTTTCGTCCGATGCCGTCAGAAGGTAGTTTCCCACCACCGCCTGAGGCTCGATGCCTTGGCGGGAGGCTTCGGCGAACAGCGCGGCGGCGTTGCTGGCGTCGGCAGTGGGGGACACTTTGAGCAGGCACTCCCGGCAGGTCGTCTCGTCGTGAGCGCTCGATCGGCGCCAAAGCACGGCACCGTCCTGCGCGCCTGCGTCCACGGCCGACTCGTAAACCTCGTCAGGCTTGTTCGCAAAGACGACCACCCCGTAGCGCCAGGGCTCCTCCACGAGCAGCTTCCAGGGAGCCGCGGCATCGTAGTCGATGGCGCTCAGGCTGCCGATGGCCGGGGAGCCGGGCTGCATGCCCGCCCGTCGCAGCTCCTCGGCTTTCGCGTTGAGCGCGCGCTGGCGGGCGAGGCGCGCCTTCGTGGCTTCCAGCTCGGCGATGCGCTGCTCGACGCCGTCCTCGGTGCGCGCGAGGGCCTCGTCCAGGCTGCGCGCCGAAAGCGCTCGGTACCCCCGCAGCTCCTTGACCGGCACGCCCAGTTTGCGGTAGAACGCGATCTCGCTGGCCTCGATGAGATCGTGCAGCGAATACTGGCGGTAGCCGTTCGCTTCGCCCCGTCCGGCTTGCACGAGGCCCTCGCTTTCCCAATAGCGCAGCGTGGAGGAGGCGACGCCCAGGTAGCGGGCTGCTTCTTTGATGTCGTAGAGGCGGGGCAAGGTCATGGGCGCGTTCCTTATCGATGGTCTGAAGATTCGGCGAATCCCGCACATTGCGGGCTTTACCTTAAAGCAGCTTTAAGGTTTAGAGTACCATGCGGAAAAAATCTCAGCATATTGCATATCGGAGCGACATGACATGATTACCAGAGGCATGCTCAAAGAGTATTTGAAATACATCGTCCCCACGATGATCACGTTCACGTTGGGCGGCGTGTACAGCATCATCGACGGCGTGTTCGTGGGGCACGCGGTAGGAGACGCGGGCTTGGCCGGCATCAACGTGGCCTTCCCGCTGGTGGCGTTCATCATGGCCGTGGGCACGGGCGTCGGCATGGGCGGCGGCGTGATCTCGTCCATCGCGCGCGGCGCCGGAAACGAGGCGAAGGCGCGGCGCGCCATGGGCACCACGCTCACGATGCTCGCGCTGTCCGCCGTGCCCATCATGGCGCTGCTGTTCACGCTGGCGACGCCCATTTGCGAGCTTTTAGGAGGCCAGGGCGAGACGCTGGCGCAGGCGGCGGCGTACACGGGCGTCATCGCCTGGGGCGTCCCGTTCCAGATCCTCGTGACCGGCTGCACGCCGCTGATCCGCAACCAGGGGAAAGTGGCCTACGCGATGGCCGTGCAGGTGTTCGCCGGCTTGATGAACGTGGCGCTTGACTACGTGTTCGTCATCTTGCTGGGCATGGGCACCGCCGGTGCGGCGGCGGCCACCGTGGTCTCGCAGGTTTCGGCGTTTCTGCTGGTGCTGGGCTTTTTCCTGAAGAGGGAGAACCGCATCGCCGTGGCCGACTTGCGTCCCGACCGGCATATCGCGCTGCATGCGCTGCGGTTGGGGCTGGCGCCGTTCGGGCTGACCCTTTTGCCCGAGGCCACGGTGGTGGCCATCAACGTGAACCTGTCGATGTACGGCGGCGAGCAGGCGCTGGCGGCCTACGCAGTGGTGTCGTACACCGCCTGCGTCATCCAGATGCTCATCCAGGGCGTGGGCGACGGCTCGCAGCCGCTCATCTCCAAGCACTACGGCGCGGGCGACGCCGACGGCGTGCGCCGCTTCCGCAACACGAACTACCTGATCACAATCAGCCTGGGCGTGTTGGGGTTGGCGGCCATGTACTTGCTGCGGAATCAGGTGCCGCTGCTGTTCGGGGCGTCCGACGAGACGGCGGGGCTCATCGCGTACGCGCTGCCCGTCTTCTCCACCGCGTACGTGTTCTACGGGTTCACCCATGCGTCCACTTCGTATTTCTACGCGGTGGACGACGCGAAGGCATCGAGCGCCATCGTGTACGGCGAGGCGCTGCTGGTCGTCCTCATCGTGTTCGGCGCGGCGCGCCTGTTCGGGCTCGACGGCATCTGGCTGTCGGTGACCGCCGTGCAGATGGTGCTGTCGGTCGCCGCTGGCGCGCTGCTGCGCCAGCGGCACCGCGCCCGCCGGCCCGAGCGCGCGCCGGAGCCTGCGGCGGGCAAGGCGTGCTAGCCGATCAGCCTTGCGCCTCGGCCGGCTGCTCGACGAGGGGCTTGAGGTAGCCGTAGCCTTCGGCGTCCATGCGCGCGTAGGGCACGAAGCGCAGCGCTGCGCTGTTGATGCAGTAGCGCAACCCGCCCGTCTCGGCCGGGCCGTCGGTGAACACGTGGCCGAGATGAGCATCGCCCGCACGGCTGCGGACCTCGGTTCGATAGGTGCCCAGCGTCCGGTCGAGGCGCTCGGTGACCACCTCGCGCGCGATGGGGCGCGAGAAGGCGGGCCAGCCGCATCCGGCATCGAACTTGTCGGACGAGGCGAACAGCGGCTCGCCGCTGGTCACGTCCACGTAGATGCCCGGTTCGAACGTGCGGTCGTAGGCGTTGCGGAAGGGCGGCTCGGTAGCGTTCATGCGCGTAACGCGGTACTGGTCGGCCGACAGCATGCGGCGCAGCTCGTCGTCGGAGGGGGCGGCGTAGCCCGCCTCGCGGATGAGCGCGTCCACGTCCGCATCTGCAAGGCCGTCTTCGTCGCGCGGCCCGTCTGCACGACGCGATACGGACGGTGCGGGGATGTCCTCGCGCTCGACCGCGCCCGCTGTCGCGGCGCCCTCGCTCAACGTGAGCGGTTCGCACAGCCCGTCCACCTGCACGCAGGCCCGACCTTCCTCGAGGCCCATGCGCTCGGCGAACGCGTCGGCGCTGCGGACGTCGATATGGCAGTAGCCGCCCGGGTTCTTCTCGAGGTAGTTCTGGTGGTACTCCTCGGCGGGGTAGAAGCCGTCGAGCGGCTCCACCTCGGTGACGATGGGGCTCGTATAGCGCGCCTGCTGGCGCAGCAGCGACGCCTCGATGGCGGGCAGGTCGGCCTCGTCGGTCCAATAGATGCCCGAGCGGTACTGGGTGCCGCGGTCGTTTCCCTGACGGTCGACCGACGTGGGGTCGATGGCCTCGAAGAAGGCGTCCAGCAGCACGTCGGTGGGCAGCACGCGCGGGTCGTAGGTTACGGCCACGGTTTCGGCGTGACCCGTGTTCCAGCGACATACGTCGTGATAGCTGGGGTTCTCGGTGGAACCGTTCGCGTAGCCGACGACGGTTCCGCGAACGCCCGGCAGTCGTTTCAGATAGGCTTCGAGCCCCCAGAAGCATCCTCCGGCAAGATACAGGGTGCGTAGCTCGGCGGGGGTTTCGCTCTCCGCCGAATCCGCGTTCGTCATGTTGCTCGCGTGATTCATGCCCGGTCCTTTCGATAGCGATCGCATTCATGGTAGTGCGGAGGGGGCGGACGCGGGGCGCATGCTGGAATCCGTCACGCATGCGTTGCCGGTCGCGCTCCGTTCCTGCCGTTTTAGCGCATATTGGTGCCAAGTTTGTGACATTTAGGCGACGTACCTTATACTTACACTCGGAAAACACGGATACACGCGAAACCAGGAGGCATGCATGACCGAGGAAACCGCGAGCAACGAAACATCTGCCGCGTGCAAGGCGGCATCGGCGAACGACGTCATCGACGTCGCCGTCATCGGAGCCGGTCCGGCCGGGCTCACGGCGGGACTGTACGCCGCGCGCGCAGGCTTGAACGTGGTGCTGTTCGAGCGCATCTCGCCGGGCGGACAGCTTGCTCAGACCGAGCACATGGAGAACTACCCGGGCTTTCCCGAGGGAACGGGAGGCTTCGAACTGGCCTTCGCCATGAAGCAGCAGGCCGATCGTTTCGGCGCGAGCAACGTCGGCGAAGAGGTGGTGTCGGTCGACTTCACCCAGAACCCGAAGGTTCTGACCACCGCGTTCAACGAGTACCGCGCCAAGAGCGTGATCATCGCCACGGGCGCGCGCCCGCGCAAGCTGGGACTCGAGCTGGAGGAGGACCTGCAAGGGCGCGGCGTGTCGTACTGCGCCACGTGCGACGGCAACTTCTTCCGCGACAAGGAGGTCATGGTGGTGGGCGGCGGCAACACGGCCGCAGGCGACGCCATCTATCTGTCGCGCATCTGCAAGAAGGTGTACCTCGTGCACCGGCGCGACAAGCTGCGCGCCACGGCCATCTACCACAAGCGCCTGGAGGACCTGCCGAACCTCGAGTTCGTGTGGAACGCCGTGCCCCGCAAGCTCGTGGCCGACGAGGGCAAGCTGGCCGGCGTGCGCCTCGAGATGCTCGAGACGGGCGAGGAGCGCGACATCGCCGTGGACGGCCTGTTCGTGGCCGTTGGCACCGAGCCCAACACCGAGTTTCTGGGCGGCGCGCTGCAGTGCGACGAAACGGGATACATCGTGGCCGATGAGTCGTGCGCGACCGAGGTGCCCGGCGTGTTCGCCGCGGGCGACGTGCGCACGAAGTTCCTGCACCAGGTGGTGACCGCCGTGTCCGACGGCGCCGTCTGCGCCGAAGAGGCCGCAGAGTATCTGGCGATCTAGGATAAGATGCGGATCGACGGTCGATCTGCTATCATAAACCAGTTACAGCATAGGCGCCCGCTCCGCATGCTTGGAGCGGGCGTTCTTGGCGCGCGGGGCGCGCGAGCACGGGAACCACGTCGAAAAGGACAGCACCCATCATGCAGGATAACGATATGCGCGAGAAGCTGACGAAGATCATCGAAGCCTACGAGGATGTGCAGGCGAAGATGGGCGATCCGGCCGTTCTCGCAGACCAGAAAGAATACAACCGCCTGGCCAAGGAGTACGCCAACCAGGGTCCTTTGGCGAAGAAGGCGCGCGAGTACGTGCAGGCGGCCGACGATCTGGCCGAAGCCAGGGAGATGCTGGCCGATCCGGACATGAAGGAATTCGCGTTGGAGGAAATCGCCGGCATCGAGGCGAAGCTGCCGGCGCTCGAAGAGGATATCAAGTTCATGCTGATCCCGGCCGACCCGGCCGACGATAAAGACATCATCGTAGAGATCCGCGCAGCTGCCGGCGGCGACGAGGCGGCCATCTTCGCGGGCGAGCTGTACAAGATGTACGAGCGGTTCGCGAGCGCGCAAGGCTGGAAGACCGAGACGATGGACATGTCGGCCTCCGAAGCCGGCGGCTTCAAGGAGATCCAGTTCAAGGTCAAAGGCGACCACGTGTACTCGGTCATGAAGTTCGAGAGCGGCGTGCACCGCGTGCAACGCGTTCCGAAGACCGAGAGCCAGGGCCGCATCCACACCTCCACGGCCACCGTGGCCGTGCTGCCCGAGGCCGACGAGGTGGAGGTCGAGATCAACGAGAACGATCTGCGCATCGACGTGTACCGCGCCGGCGGCCCGGGCGGCCAGTGTGTGAACACCACCGACTCGGCCGTGCGCATCACGCACCTGCCTTCGGGCCTCGTGGTGCAGTCGCAGGATCAGAAGTCGCAGCTGCAGAACAAGATCGCGGCCATGGCCGTGCTGCGCGCCCGTCTGTACGAGAAGATGCTGGCCGAGCAGCAGGCCGCCGAGGGCGCGAAGCGCCTCGCGCAGATCGGATCGGGCGACCGCTCCGAGAAGATCCGCACGTACAACGGCCCGCAGGACCGCGTGACCGACCACCGCATCGGCTTCAACGGCACGTACAACGGCGTGCTTCTGGGCGACGGCCTGGGAGACGTGATCACCGCTCTGCAGGCCGCCGACCGCGCGCAGAAGCTGGAAGCCGCGGTCTAGATTGAACGACATCTGGACCATTCAGGCCGCCCTTGATTGGACGGTGGGCTACCTCGAGCGCAAGGGCGACGAGAACCCGCGGCTGTCCGCGCAGTGGCTGCTGTCCGAAGCGACCGGCCTTTCCCGCATCGAGCTGTACGCGAATTTCGAGCAGCCGCTGTCGATGGGGGAGCGCGATGTGCTGCGCGCCTACGTCACGCGCCGCGGCAAGGGCGAGCCTCTGCAGTACATCACGGGCGAGGTCGGTTTTCGCCATATCACGGTGAAGGTTCGTCCCGGCGTGCTGATCCCGCGCCCCGAGACCGAGGTGCTGGTCAGTGAAGCCTTGGCGCTGCTGCCGGCAGCGCCGAAGCGGGTGGCGCAGCATGCATGGCCGGAAGACGACCTTCCCCCTGTCCCTTGGCCGGAAGGCGAAGCCGGGGAGCAACGCCCCGAGCGAACGGCCGACCAGGGCGTCGCCGAGGATGAATCGACGCCGGCCGTCGCCTCGGGTGAACCCGCTCCCGAGCCCCCCGAGCTGCTCGTGGCCGACCTCTGCACCGGTTCCGGCTGCATCGCCTGCTCCGTCGCCTACGAGCATCCGCTCGCGCGCGTGGTGGCGACCGACATCGTGCCCGAGGCCGTCGCGCTCGCTCGCGACAACGTGGCTGCCCTCGAGCTGGGCGACCGCGTCGAGGTGTTGGCGTGCGATTTGGGAGAGGGTGTCGATCCTGCGCTCATGGGCGCATTCGACCTGGTCGTGTCCAATCCGCCGTACGTGCCCACGGCCGTCATGGACGATATCCCCCGCGAGGTGGCCGAATTCGAGCCTGCGCTCGCGCTCGACGGCGGCGCCGACGGGCTTGACGTGCTGCGCCGCCTGTTTCCCTGGTGCCGCCGAGCCCTCAAGGAGGGCGGCGGCTTCGCCTTCGAGCTGCACGAGACCTGCCTGGACGAGGCCGCCCGCCTTGCCGAAGAGGCCGGCTTCTCCGATGTTCGCGTCACGGCCGATCTCGCCGGGCGCCCCCGCGTTCTCACCGCCCGAAAGCGCGCCGTGTAGGACGGATCTTCGGGGCGGCGCGGTTTCCGTGCGAGCTCCGGCGCTTCCGGCAGGACGCGGCGTCCCGCGCGGGCGGGACAGGCTTATGCGCTGCCGGTTGCACGGTTTCGCCCTCGGATGTGCTGCAAAAACGAGGTTTTGGCAGTCATCGGCCGGTTCCCAGCTCCTTCTTCGAAGGATGCCGAAGCGAAACCCCAGGTCGCGGTTCGCGATCCCTGCAAAACGCGGTGCCCGAGCGGGTCGTCGGTGCCAAAACCTCGATTTTGCCGCACGTGACCCCAGCGAAACGGTGCGCGAGGCCCGTCAGCGCCGCCTCCGCGCAAGATCGGCGCTCGTGGAACCCGCCGAGCCTGCCGAACCCGCGCCGAACCCGCCGAGATCGCTGCTGCGAGCGTCCGTCCCGGACGCTCGCGCGTGGACGGCTATAATAGGACGGAACCTACGAACGGAGGGCTTCCATGCTTGAACGCAACATCCTCGACGACAACCTGACGCTTTCGGCCTACGTGCTGCGCCAGCGGCTGGAAGGCCGCGAACCGACGATCGGCCTCGTGCTGGGTTCGGGCCTGAATCCGCTGGCGAACGAGATCGCCGATGCGGCGAGCATCCCCTACGCGGAGGTGCCGCGCATGAAGACGAGCACGGCCGAAAGCCATGTGGGCCGCTTCGTCTGCGGCACGCTGGGCGGCAAGTGCGTGCTGGCCATGCAGGGTCGTCTGCACGCCTACGAGGGGAACAGCGCCCAGGAGGTGGCCTACCCGGTGTGGCTCATGGAGCGCCTGGGCGTGCGCACGCTTATCACCACGAACGCAGCCGGTGCGCTCAACCCGAACTACGAGGTGGGCGATTTCTGTATCATGGCCGATCAGATCAATTTCACGGGGCGCAATCCCATCGCCGCGCCCGACCCGGCGAACTTGTCGGACCGCTTCTTCTCCATGCTGGACGCGTTCGACCCCGAGCTGCGCGCCATCGCCCACGACGTGGCGGCCGAGCGCGGCGTGCGGGTGCGAGAGGGCGTGTACCTGGGCGCGCTCGGACCCAGCTTCGAGACGCCGGCCGAGATCCGCATGTTCCGTTCGTGGGGCGCCGATACGGTGGCGATGAGCGTGTGCGAGGAAGTCATCGCCGCGCGGCACGTGGGGATGCGCGTGCTGGGCATCTCGCTGGTGTCGAACATGGGCTGCGGCATCGAGGGCGCAAGCCCCACGGGGCTCGAGGTGCTGGACGTGGCGAAGACGCGCGAGGGCGATTTCTCGCGTCTGATCACGGGCATCGTCGAGCAGCTGTAGTAGGAGAGGGGGAGCCGCCGCGAAGGAGCGGTTGCGAAGGGGGAGCGCCGGCGTGAGCGGCTGCGCAAGCGCCGGCGCTCCGTGCTGGTGTCTTACGCCTCCAGCAGCAGATCCCCCTCGGCGATGAGGCCGGCCTTGCGCATGAGCGCGCCCACGGCCCAGGCGATAAGCGCCGGCAGAACGAAGCAGACCAGCGCGAGGCCGATCCAGTCGAACGCGCCGGGCGCGGCCGCCCCGGCCTCCATGCCCGATATCCAGCCGGTGTACACGCCGATGGGGCCCACGAGCCCGCACGTTCCCATGCCCGATGCCACGGCGGGTCCGTTCTGGCTCAGCTGGAACACGCACGTGGCCACCGGCCCGGTGACGGCCGAGGCGACGATGGCCGGCACCCAGATCAGCGGCTTCTTCACGATGTTTCCCATCTGCAGCATGGAGGTTCCCAGACCCTGCGACAGCAGGCCGCCCCAGCGATTCTCGCGGAAGCTCAGCACGGCGAAGCCCACCATCTGGGCGCAGCACCCTGCCAGCGCCGCGCCGCCCGCGAGCCCCGTCAGCCCGAGAGCGGCGCAGATGGCCGCCGACGAGATGGGCAGCGTCAGCGCGATGCCGATGACAACCGACACGATGACGCCCATGAAGAAGGGCTGCAGCTCGGTGGCCCACATGATGAACCCGCCCACCGACGAGGCCAGCGCGCCGATCCACGGTGCAGACACCAGAGCCAGCCCGCACCCGCCTAGGATGGTGGTCGCGGGCGTGACGATGATGTCCACCTTCGTCTCCTTGGACACGGCCTTGCCCAGCTCGGAGGCGACAACGGCGATGACCAGCACGGCCAAGGGGCCGCCCGCGCCGCCTGCGTCGTTGGCGGCGAAGCCCACAGCGGCCAGCGAGAACAGCACGAGCGGCGGGGTGTGCAGCGCGTATCCGATGGCGATGGCCATGGCCGGTCCCGCCACGCTTTTGGCGAACGTGCCGATTTGGTTGAAGAACGCCAAGCCCGAAAGATCGCCCACGGTGCTCAGGATGGTGCCGATGAGAAGCGAAGCGAACAGGCCCTGCGCCATGGCCGACAACGCGTCGATGGCGTAGCGTTGGAAAGTGACCTCGATATCCTTGCGCTCCAGAAATGCTGCGACAGTTGATGCCATGATGCCCCGTCCCCCTTGGTTCGACCTGCATGTTCGTATGAGGAACCATAGTAGGCGAAACGGGCGGCGCGGGGAACCGTTGATTCCCGATCGGCGGCAATTCCGCCCGCGCGCGGCGCGTTTTGAAAGGAAAAACCCGAGCAGGGACCGTGCCATTCGGGACGCCCTTTTGAGCGTTTGGGGATGCGGGGCGCGAGGGGCGCGCATTCGGGTACAATCGGAGGCCGACTGAGACACCGAGAAGAGATGCGGGAAGCGAACCCTATGAACCAACGACTTGCATTGCACGTGCTGGCCAGCGGAAGCCGCGGCAACGCGGCCGTAGTCGAGGATACCGCCACGGGCAAGGGCGTGCTCGTGGATTGCGGCATCTGCAAGCGCGATTTCTTCGCGCGTTGCGACGAGGCCGGGTTCGATCCGGCGAACCTCGAGGCCGTCCTCATCACGCACGACCATACCGACCATACGAAGGGCCTCGGCGTGGTGCTGCGCGGCCTGGCGAAGCTGGGCATCGAGCCCGCGGTGTTCGCCGACGACGCCGTGCGCGCGGCCAGCAAGGAGATCATCGTGCTGGAGGGCGCATGCGACCTACGGGCGTTCTCCTCGGGCGACGCGCTGTCGCTGGCGGGCATGCAGGTGCACGCCTTCCGCACGTCTCACGACGCGGCATCGTCGTGCGGGTTCCGGGTCGAGGCCGACGGAGACGCGGTGGGGTTCATGACCGACACGGGCATCGTCACCGGCGAGGCCGACGAGGCGTTGCGCGATGTGCGCATCCTCGCACTGGAGAGCAACCACGATGTGCAGATGCTCAAAGACGGGCCCTACCCGTATCCGGTGAAGCGGCGCGTGGGCTCGGATACGGGCCACTTGTCGAACGTGCAGGCCGCAGACGAGCTGGAGGCGCTGTTGAGCGACGCGCTCGAGCAGGTGGTGGCCATGCATATCTCGCAGAACAACAACACGTACCGTCTGCCAGGCGAGGCGCTGACCGCCGTGGTTCGACGCGCCGGACATCCGGCAACGGTGCAGGTCGCGTATCAGACCATGCTGGTGAGCGCGCGCTGAGGCGCGCTCCGCTCAGGATGACAGGAGATCCGGTTCCCGAGCCAGCGCTACATGATCCGCTGCATGCGGGCGATCTGCGCGAAATAGACGATCGAGGCTACGACCTCGACGGCGATGATCGTGAGCACGCCGGCCGTGCTGATCTGCTCGAAGGCGTACAGCGCGAGCGCCGCTAAAGGCGCGAGCACGGAGAACGCCTCGAAGGCGCGCAGTCCCGCTTTCCCGTTGATGGCCGCATTGCGCTCGTCGCCCTGCTCGATGATCTGCTGCGGCGTGGGCTTGTGGGCCAGCGCGAAGGCGCCGCAAACGAGCAGCGCGGCCGCGCATCCGGCGAAGCCCCACACGCCCTTCGCGGCGATGGGCAGGACCGAGGAGATCCCGCAGAGGTCGAGAGCCAGCGCGACGGCGACGATCGCGCAGGCGATTCCGATGGACAGCGTGAGGACAGCGGACTTCCTATTCATGGTCTTCCTCCTGGTAGATGAACACGTCTTCGATCTGCAAGCCGAAGCGGCGGGCTATTTTGAACGCGAGCAGGATGGAAGGGTTGTAGCGCCCCTTCTCGAGCGAGCTGATGGTCTGGCGCGACACGCCCAGCTCCAACGCGAGATCCTCTTGCTTGATGCCGCGCGCCTTGCGGATCTCCTCCAACCGGTTCTCCATAGCGCTCCTCTCCGATGCGAATATGTAAAGCTAGCTTTCCATCAAGTATAGACCCCTGCGCCAGCAATGTAAAGCATGCTTTCCATAAAAGAAAAGCGCGCCCATCGGGCGCGCTGAATGGCGGGGAGAGCGGCGGACTTTACGCGGCCGCCGTGTAGGACCAGAGGCCGGTGGCTTGCGAGATGATCTCGTCGAACGTCCAATGGCGGCTTGTCCGATCGCGGCTGAGCGGATCGACCACCGCCAGTTCGCCGTGCTCGTCGATGCCGGTGACCACGATGTAGGTGTCCGACGATCCGAACGAGCCTGCTTTCATGGAGGCGATGATGGGACGGTCTCCCACGAGCTCGCGTCGCATGGCCAACTCGTTCGCATCGATCTCTCGCGATGCGAGCCCTAGTTGGGCTGCGCCGTCGGTCAGGAGCCCGGTGGCTTCAACGGTGTCGGCATAGCCGCTGCTCTGCGAGAGGGAGGCCACTTCGACGGGCCCCACGCTGGCGTCCCCGGTGGCTTCGATGTGCACCATGGCCAGGCACAGCGGGGCGGCGCCCGCATCGCCGACGGTCCTCGATCCGTAGGGGCGATCGGCCCATTGCGGGTCGTCCTGATACAGGGTGGGCACGACGCCTTGTTCCCATGACGATCTAGGGGTGCTGAAGCCGTCTTCGGCGGTGGCGGCGTCGGCCGATCCTATGAGGGGAAAGGCTCCGTCGTCGATCGCGGCGGACAGGGCGTGCGCGGCGAAGATTCCGAGAAACGCAGACAGGACGGCGACGAGCACCATGGCGAACACCGCTTTGAGCATGCGCTGCGGCTCGACGCTTCGGCTTGCTTGGCTGGCGGCGGTGGTTGAGCTTGCGCATACGGGGCGCACCGTCTCGGAGGGAGCGTAGGTCCTGATGCAGGTGGAACGTTTCGGCGCGGATGCGTAGCGGATGCCGTGCGTGCGGTTCGGGAGGCTGCGGCGTTCCGTCGCGTACGGGTCGGAGCGGTAATCGGAGCTGGCGCTTTGGGAAACGAAATAGAGTAAGCCTCGATACGGCATGAACGCCTCCTTTCGGATAGAGGGGGTGAAGATAGGTCGAACCGCTCCTCGCGCTCGGCGGGAAGCGGTTCTCGGGTTCGTTCGCGTGAGGCGAGTCTAGTCGCCGTATGGGGTTTCTCGTGCGAGCTGGGACGATCGTTTCCCCTCTATGGGCGATCGGTCAGCAATCCGACAAGTTATCGGCTGGGATGCAAAGGTATTCGAAATGATGGAGGTGCGCCGGGGAGGACGAGTTTCCGGCTTCGGTTACTCGATCACCCAGGTTCCGAGGAGGGCGAAGTGGTCCGTGCCCTGCACGTTGACGGTCTCGAGATCGCCGACGGACATACCGCTGTTCTTCGAGTACACGATGTGGTCGATCTCGATCATGGGCGGCACGGGAACCATGGCATAGTGGGGTTCCGACGGATACGTCATGTGGAAGCCTTCGCCCGCTTGCTCGGAGGCGTCCACCAGCGTGTCTCCCAGCATCTTGCGGTAGCGGGAGTGATCCCAGGTGGAGTTGAAGTCTCCCATGATCAGGTATTCATCGCTGTATTGGCGCAAGGTTCCCAAGTTGGTGAGGCTCTCGTTCCAGAAGCCGAGCGTGCCCGTCTTGGGCGATGTGGGATGCGCGCTGACGAGGCGCACCTCGTGGGATCCGGCGGTTATCGTGCAGGCCGGCACGGCAGATCCGGTGAGGGGCAAGATGCTTTCCGAAGCGTTGCGCATGGGCGCGAGCGTGTAGATGACGTTGACGCCGCCGTTGTCGCCCGCTCCTGCCAAGCCGATGACGCGCGAGGGCAAAAGCTCGTCCAGTCCGGCGGCGGAAAGCCGTTCGATCAGCGAGCCGCTGACCTCTTGCATGGCGAGCACTTCCACGTGCTGGTCGCGGACGATCGAGACGATCTGCTCGGCATCGGCGTTTCCGTTCTTCGTGTTGAGCGTCATCACGCGCATGACGGTGTCTCGCGGGGTGGTCTGCTCCGGGACGGCTTCGACCGCCTCCTCGGCGATGCGGGGCGCGGGCAAGAAGAAGCCGACATGCCACACGATCTGGCAGACAAGGCAGAGAACGGTGACGGCGGAAAGTACTTTCCGCCTGGTCAACGCTGCGATTATGAGAACGAGGACGCTGAGAAGGGCCAGCCACGGGATGAATGCTGCCGCCTCCGGGATGAGCCTGCCGTTGCTCAGGGCTGAAGGTGCGAAGCGTGCGGCCATGATGACGACAACGCATGCCGTGACCGCCCATAGCAGCGTCGATATCGCTATGCGGACGGGGGAGCGTCGGGGCCGCTGCGTCGAGGTCGTTTTGCTATGCGCCGGTGCCGGGTTCATAATCGCTCCTGCTTTGTTTTCGGATATTTGCAGATACCAATTTATCATCCGAATCGTCATCGTGTGACGGAAAATCGCCGCTCATCTTTCAAATGGCCATGAACGCCCGTTTCGGGCGCACGAACGCCTTTTCCGTCTGAGCGAGATGCGTCGGAAAGACGAGCGGCTGGCCGCATGCCTTGCAAAGCGACATCGAGACCTCGCGGCGTCCGTCAAGATTGAGATGATGGAGAAGCTTATAAATTATGGAGAACTCGGGGGGGGGGGGCTGTTCACTGTTGCACTTCCGGCGCTCTGCCGTTATCATCTTGTAAAACAACGCTGCGCGCCGAACGGGTTTTTGTTACATGTTACCGGTCTTTTGTGTCGAGGCGTCTTGCAATGACGTGAGCCTATGGTTAAATAGAGCGCGCTTTACAAACGAGTAACGGTTAGGGTACAAGTTTATGGGCTTTCCGGCTTCAACATATCGCTTCATCGATGAGCATGCAAGCTCGTCGACGGAGCAGTGCGCCTTGGCTCGCCCTGCTTCTGCAATCTGCGATGACATGCTGACCCAAAAACCGTCCGGGGGGGGGGCAGTCTGAGAAAGACTGTCGCGAGCCGCATCGAATAGGCGGCGTCGCTCGCGCCGCGTCCGTCGGATGCGTCGTTCGAGAACCCCGCGTCATCAGGATCTCTCCAACTGAATCGATCGAGCCGCCCGTGCCTTCGCGCGGTCGGGCTCGCTATGTGCTGCAGGTGGTGCCGGGCAGGGAGCGCGCCGTGGCCGAGCGCGTCAAGGCGCTTGCCGGTCCGGAGCTGGTGCGCGACTGCTTCGCGCTGAGCTACCGCATCCTCAAGAAGAACCAGGGCGTTTGGCGTCTGCTCACGGAGACCATGTTCCCGGGTTACCTGTTCGTAGCTTCCGACGACATCGAGGCTTTCGAGAAAACCATCAAACGTTCCACTGCGTTCGCGCGCCTTCTGGGCGCCGAGCGGCGCGCTTTCGCGCTGCGGCCCGAGGAGGCCTCGTTCGTGCATGATTTCGGCGGGCCGAGCCACGTGGTGGGCTTTTCCCGCGGCACGATAGACAACGGCCGCACCATCATCGACGAAGGGCCGCTACGCGGTCACGTCGACCGCATCAAGAAGATCGACCGTCACAAGCGCATCGCCTACCTGGACATCGGCCTGCTCGATCAGAAGCAGGTGAGGGTGGGACTTGAGATCGTGCGCAAAACCTGACCTCGCCCTTCGCAGCTTGAACCAGCTTGCTGCGAGGAGCTCGACGGATAGGCGCCGACGGCGAAACCCCTCCTTCGATCTCCCCGCAGGAAACTGCATGCGCCTTTACGGGCGCGACCGAACATACTTCGATGCGCGAAAACGATGCCGCGTGTGCGTTTCGCCAGCTTCGAAGGGATGAATACCCCCGTCATACGTGCGCGTCGGCGGCGCAGCCGAAGGGCGAAGCCATGCCGTCGCGCGTTGAGGAGCCGTGCATGTGGTACGTGGTGCAGACGGTGGCAGGGCGCGAGTTCGCCGTATGCCGCCTGATAGAGAGCTTGGTCGAGGACGATGTGCTGCAGGAGTGCTTCGTGCCGCGCTACGAGGTGCAAAAGCAGTTCCGCGGCCAGTGGCGCACCTGTACGGCCACGCTGTTCCCCGGCTACCTGATCGTGGTGACCGACCGCGTGGACGAGCTGGAATCGCAGCTTCGGCGCGTGCCGGCGTTCGCCCGGGTGCTGAGCAACGACGGGGGTTTCGTTCCTTTGGAGCGCGACGAGGTGGCGTGGATCGACGCGTTCACCGAGAAGGGGCATCGGACGGTGGGCGTGTCCGAGGGTGTGATCGAGGGCGACCGGATCATCGTGCTGAAGGGCCCGCTGGTGGGCCGCGAGGGCTGGATCAGGAAGATCAACCGTCGCAAGCGCACCGCGTATCTGGAGATCGATATGTTCGGGCGAACCATCCAAACGAAAATCGGATTGGGAATTGTCAGAAAACGAACTTGAAAACGGAATAAGGGGAGTGGACGTTGGGGGAGCGGGCGTGCTGGACGAGACCGCCGGTTGCCATCCCGAGCAAGCGACCGGAGGGGTCCGCCAGGCTGTCATCCTGAGCGAAGCGACCGGAGGGAGCGCAGTCGAAGGATCCCGTGCGGCGTCAGCCGAAACCGCATGCGGCCCCATGGCCGCCGAGGGCCGCCTGGCCTACCGCTTCGCGAAGCGCGCCTTCGATGTGGCGTTCTCGCTCGCCGTCGTCCTGCTCTGCCTGGTCCCGGTCGCGCTCCTCTGCGCCGCCATCCGCCTGGAGTCCGAGGGGTCCCCCTTGTATAGGCAGCGAAGGGTCGGCCTCGAAGGGCGGCCGATCGGCATCCTCAAGCTGCGCCCGATGGTCGCCGACTCCGACGACGTGGAGAGGCACCTGGATCCCGTGCAGCTCGAGCAGTGGAGGCGCGAGCGCAAGGTGGACGGCGACCCCCGCGTCACCAAGGTGGGCCGCTTCCTGAGGAAGACCTCCCTCGACGAGCTCCCTCAGTTCCTCAACGTGCTGGCCGGCCAGATGAGCGTGATCGGCCCGCGCCCTGTCGTCGAGGAGGAGCTCGCGGCCTACGGCGACGATGCGGGCGAGCTCCTCTCCGCGAAGCCCGGCATCACCGGCTGGTGGCAGGTGCAGGCCCGAAACGACGCGACCTACGGGGACGGCAGCCGCCAGGAGCTGGAGCTGTTCTACGTGCGCAACGCCTCGCTCGCGATGGACGCGAGGGTGTTCCTGAAGACGTTTTCGATCATGTTCGGCAAGGATAGGACGGGAAGATGACGATGAAGGAGGGCCTCAGCGCCCAAGAGCGCTTCCTGGCGCAGAACGTCAAGGACGCCTGGCGCGATTTCGAGCATTCGCTCGAGAGCGCCGGCGCGCAGACATGGGACTGGGTCGTGGTGACCGCGTCCAACGAGCGCCAGGCCGAGGGGTACCGGCGGCAGCTGGACGCCAGGCTGGAGGAGGGGCGGCTTCCCCGGGGCGCGAGGTATCTCGTCATTCCGGATACGGGCGGCCGGCGCATAGGCTCCGGAGGGGCGACGTTCAACGCGTACGCGGCGATAGCCGAGAGCGTGGGGGCGTCCGAGGTCTCCTCGCAGAAGATCCTCCTGATTCACTCCGGCGGGGACAGCAAGCGCGCGCCCCAGTACTCGTCGCGCGGCAAGATGTTCGCGCCCGCCCCCCACGTCCTGCCGAACGGGAGCATCGCCACGCTGTTCGACGACCTCATGGTCGCCGCGGCGGGCGTCCCGGCGAGGATCCAGGGCGGGACGCTCGTCCTTCCCAGCGACACGTCCGTCGTCTTCAGCCCGCTCCAGCTCGATTTGGAGTCGTCGCCGGCCGCGGGCCTGTCCATGAAGGCCTCGGCGTCCGAGGGCTCCGACCACGGGGTCTTCCTGGCGGGAGCGGGCGGCAAGGTCGCGCGCTTCTTGCACAAGCTGCCCGAGCGTACGCTGCGCGACCGCGGCGCGGTGGACGGGTACGGCCAGGTCGACGTGGACACCGGCTGCATCTGGCTCGGCAAGCCGGTCGTCGAGTCGCTGGTCGGGCTCGTCGCGCCGCAAGGGCGCGTCGACGAGGAGAGGCTCGCGAGGTTCGCCGGCCCCGAGGCGTGCCTGAGCCTCTACGCCGACTTCCTGTTCCCCCTCGCGACGGAGGCGGCCCTCGAGGAGTACCTCGGCCAGGCGCCCGAAGGCTCCGCGACCGAGGAGCTCGACGCGTGCAGGCGGGAGCTCTGGGCCGCGCTTTCCGGGCTCGACATGGACCTGATCAGGCTGTCGCCGTCCCGCTACGTCCATTTCGGGACCACGTGGGAGGCCCTCGACCTCTTCACCAAGCGCGTCGGGGACTATTCTTACCTCGGTTGGACCCGGCAGGTGGGGAGCCTGTGCGAGGCGGACTGCTCCCCCGCGCTGAGCAACGCCCTGGTCGAGAGGGGCGCCGTCGTGTCCGATTCCGCCTACATCGAGAACGCGACGGTCGAACGGGGCGCGCGGGTGGGCGAGGGCGCGATCGTGTCCGGCATCGCCGTGCCCGCGGGGCGCGTCGTGCCCGACGGGGTCGCCGTCCACGGGTGCCCGCTCGAGGACGGGCGCTGGGTGTGCCGGGCCTACGGGGTGGAGGACAACCCCAAGGAGTCGTCGAGCTCGCCTTTCCTGGGCGCCACCCTCGACGAGGTCATGGAGAGGACGGGGGTTTCGAGGGAGAGCCTTTGGAGCCGTTCCCCCGCCTCCATCTGGAACGCCGAGGTCTACCCTGTGTGCGACACGAGGGAGGCCGCCCTCGACGCCGCCCTGTCCCTCTGCCGGATCGCGCGGGGGGCGGCGACGGCGGACGAGGTCGCCGCCTGGAGAAGGGCGCCGAAGGCGAGCTTGAATTCGAGCTTCAACTCGGCGGACGTCGAGCGCGAGGCGCGGGACGCCTGCGACATGGAGGACGCCGTCCGGGTCGCCGCCTTCGCGGCCGCCGTCGCGCAGGGCGCCCCCTCGGCCGAGGCCTCGGCGGGCCTCGGGTCCGGCCTGCGCCTCGCGGGCAGGCTGGAGCGCGCGTTCGACAGAGCCGTCGACAGCGCCTTCCCGTTGACATGAGGCTGCTGCTCGCGCTCTCCGACGCGGTCCGGGCGCGCGAGGACGTCTCGGAGGTGCGCGGCATGGACGCCGACGCGCTCGAGGACATGGCCTACGGCATCGTCAGGGACGGCGTCGTCGGGGCGGTGCGGGACGCCAACCCGCTCCCCCCTCGCCCCCTGCGGTTCGCGAGGGAGCGCGTCGCGGTGGACCTGCCGGTGCGCGTCAACTTCTGCGGCAGCCCGTCGGACGCGGCCCCCTACTGCCTGGAGCACGGCGGCACCATGCTCGACGCGGCGCTGCTCCTGAAGGGCGCGCTTCCGGTCCATGCCGAGGCGGAGCGCTTGGACGGATGCGAGGTGGTGCTCGAGAGCTCGGACCAGTCGGCGTCCGCCCGCTTCGCCGACATCGGCGAGGTGCGCAGGTGCGGGGATCCGCGCGACCCCTTCGCCCTGCACAAGGCGTGCCTCGCCGCGTCGGGGATCCTGGACGGCTTCGAGACGCTCGAGGGCTTCTGCGAGAGCGCGGGAGGCGGGATCCGCCTTTCGACGTCGGTGGACGTCCCCAAGGGGTCGGGGCTCGGGACCAGCAGCATCCTCGCGGCCGCCTGCATCAAGGCGCTATGCGGGGCGTTCGGCGTGGACTGCTCCGACGACGCCGTCTACGACCGCGTGTTCGCGGCCGAGCAGATGATGGGGACGGGCGGGGGATGGCAGGACCAGGTCGGCGGGCTCTCGCCGGGGATCAAGTACTTCACGTCCAGGCCGGGCATGCTCCAGAGGATCGACGTCGAGCTTCTCGACCTCGACGATCGGACGTTGCGCGAGCTGGAGGACCGCTTCGTCCTGGTGTTCTCCGGCCAGCGCCGCCTCGCCAGGAACGTGCTGCGGGCCGAGATGAACCAGTGCGTCAGGAACGATCGCGGGGCCATGGCCGCCGTCGCCCGTATCAGGGAGCTGTGCGCGCTCATGCGCTTCCATCTGCTGAACGGCGACGTGACGGCGTTCGCCCGGTGCATGGACGAGCAGCTCGAGCACGTGAAGCTCCTCGACAAGGGGGCGACCAACACCTGCGTCGACTACATCTTCGAGGTGTGCGCGGACCTCGTCGAGGGGCGCTCGGTGTGCGGAGCGGGAGGCGGAGGGTTCCTCCAGATGATCCTCAAGGAGGGGGTTTCCCGAGAGCAGCTCGAGAAGCGCATCCGTGACGAGTTCCGCGGATGCGGGGTCGAGGTTTGGGACGCCGGGTTCTATTTTGCAGACGACATGGGCGAGGAGGCGGGTCGATGAACGCGGTCGAGGCAGCGAAAGAGGTCGTTCTCAAGGAGGCATCGGCCCTGTCGGCCGTCGCAGGCCAGATCGGGGAGGCCTTCGAGCGGATGGCAGACGCCATGCGGTCGTGCACGGGCAAGGTCGTCATCATCGGCATGGGCAAGAGCGGGCACGTCGCCAACAAGATGGCGGCGACGCTCTCGAGCCTGGGCACCTGCTCCATCAGCCTGCACCCCGGAGAGTGCATGCACGGCGACTTGGGAATGATCCAGAAGCAGGACGCGGTCATCCTCATCAGCTACAGCGGCGAGAGCGACGAGATCGTGCGGATAATCCCCGGCTTGAAGATCATAGGCGCGAAGCTCATGGGCATCACGTGCAACGCGCAGTCGACCCTGGCCCGTTCCTGCGAGGTGGTCCAAGTTCTCGACGGCATCGAGGAGGCATGCCATCTAGGCCTGGCCCCCACGACGAGCACCACGGCGGTCATGGCGTACGGCGACGCGCTCGCGGTCGCGATCTCGCGCCTCGAGGGTTTCTCGAAAAACGATTTCGGGGTGTTCCACCCTGCGGGCTCGCTTGGAAAGAGGCTCACCATACGCGCCACCGACCTGATGCGCCCGATCAGGCCCGAGACCCTGATCGCCCCGGATGCCAGCGTCGCCGACGCGATCATAGCCATATCGGAGAGCGACGCCGACATCCTGCTGGCGACGGATGCCGAGGGGTGCCTTGCGGGTATCTTGACCAACGGGGACCTCAAGCGCGCCATATCGAGGGGCTGCGACATCCGGGAGGAGGCCGTTGAGGGCATGGTGAACCGCTTCCCGTGCTTCGCCGATGCCTCGTCCATGGCCGTCGACGTGCTCCGGATGGCGACGGAGAGGGGGGTCGGGACCGTTCCCGTGGTCAAAGACGACATCCCCGTCGGAATCCTATCGAGAGAAGACATACTGAGAGAAGGGATCTACCTGTGACGACCGCGCAAAAGCCCCGGGCGCTCGCCTTGGACCTGGACGGCACGCTCACGAACTCGCGCAAGGAGGTGACCCCGCGCGTCCGGGACGCCGTGCGCAGGACGGCGTTGGCGGGCGTGCACGTGATCCTCGCCAGCGGGCGGCCGGTCGTGGGGATGGCCCATGTGGCCGACGGCCTCGGCCTCGACGAGGTGGGCGGGTACGTGCTCGCCAACAACGGCTCGAAGATCATCGAGTGGCGGTCGAAGGAGACGGTGTTCGAGGCGACGCTGCCCCGCAAGGCGGTGGAGGAGGCCTGCGCCGCCGCCCGCGCATTCGGCGTGGCCGCGCTGGCCTACGACGAGAACGGTTTGTTCTCCGAGGACCCCGCCGCCCCCTACGTGGAGCGCGAGCGGTTCAACAACTCGGCATCCGCGACGAAGGTCGACGACCTGGCCGCCGCGGTGACGTGGGACCCCAACAAGGCGATGGTGGTCGGGGAGCCCGATGCCCTGAGGCCGGCCCTCGAGCATCTTTCGAAGCGCCTTTCGGGGATTGCCGACGTGTTCCTCAGCGAACCCTACTTCATCGAGGTGACCCCCTTGGGCATCAGGAAGGACGCGGCGCTCGGGGTGCTGGCCGATCAGCTCGGGTTCGGGCTGGACGAGCTCATGGCCTGCGGCGACGGGCTGAACGACATTCCCATGCTCGCGTGCGCGGGCCTGGCGGTGGCCATGGACAACGCTTATCCGGAGACGAAGGCGCACGCCGACTGGATCGCCCCCTCCAACGAGGAGGACGGCGTGGCGGCGGCTGTCGACAGGTTCGTGTTCGGGGGACGGGCATGCTGCTAGGGATCCCCGGGATATTGAGCGGCGACCTGCTGAAGGTCCTGTCCGACATGGGCCACGGCGACGAGGTGGCCATCGTGGACGCCAACTTCCCGGCGGAGAGGCGCGCGCGGCGCCTCGTGCGGGACATGGGGTCGTCGAGCGTCGACATGCTGGCGGCGGTGCTCGGGGTGATGCCCTTGGACCACCTCGGCGGCGCGCCGGCGCGGCTCATGGCCGTCGCGGAAGGCGACGACTGCCCGGAGCCGACCGTGTGGGGGCTCTACTCGCGCTGCCTGGACGCCGCCGGATGTCGCGAGGAGCAGTTCGAGATGCTCGACCGCTATGCCTTCTACGAGGCCGCCGAGGGCGCCTACGCGGTGGTCCACACGGGCGAGACCGCCCTGTACGGCAACATCATCCTGAGAAAGGGGGTCGTGCGCCGATGAGCAGGAAGAGGATCCTCGCGTACTCGATCTACTACTACCCTGAGGTCGCCTCGACCGCCCAAATATACACCGAGCTGTTCGAGGACCTGGCCGACCGCTTCGACATCACCGTGGTGTGCGCGGTTCCCTGCTACACAGGCTCCATTCCCGAGGAGTACCGGGAGAAGCGCTTCTACCACGAGGAGCACGGCGGTGTGCGGATCGTGCGCGTGCCGGTGCGCGAGTACTCGAAGAGCGACAAGGCGTCCCGCGTGCTGAACATCGTCGATTTCTGGGCGCAGGCGCGGAAGGCAACCCGTGAGCTGGGCGGGGGCTTCGACCTCGTGTTCACGTACTCCCAGCCGCCGATTCTGGGCGGGATGCTGGGCGCGCACGCTTCGAAGAGGCTGGGGGCCCCGCTCGTGTACGGCATCCAGGACTTCAACCCCGAGCAGACCATGGCCGTGAACTACGCGGGCAACGCGCTGGTCCACAAGGCGATGATGGCGCTGGACAAGCGCACCTGCAGGAGGTCGTCGCTCGTCATCGTGCCGGGCCGCGACCTGCAGGAGACGCTGTCGGAGCGCTTCGGCGGGAGGAACGTGCCGAAGTCCGCCGTGATCAACAACTGGACCGACGACGAGGCGGTCGTGCCCCTGCCCAAGGACCATCCGGGCGTGAGGGCCTTCAAGGAGCGTTACGGCTTGGAAGGGAAGTTCGTCGTCATGTACTCCGGCAACATCGGGTTGTACTACGACCTGGAGAACCTGATCGAGGTGATCGGATCGTTCAAGGGTCGCGACGACGTGGCCTTCGCCTTCGTGGGCGAGGGCGCGGTCAAGCCGCGGCTCGAGGAACACGTCCGGGAGAACGGCCTGTCGAACGTCTCGTTCATCCCGTACCAGCCGAAAGACGAGCTCGTCTACAGCCTGAACGCGGCCGACGTGCACCTGGTGACCAACGCCAAGGGCATCAAGGGCGTGTCGTGCCCCAGCAAAGCCTACGGCATCATGGCGGCGAACGTGCCCATGATCGGCATCCTGGAGCCGGGCAGCGAGATCTGGCGGGTCGTCGAGGAGTCCGGCTGCGGGGCGCTCGCCGAGACGGGGGACTATGAGGGGATCCGGGACGTCCTGGCCAGGGTCGTCGACGAGAAGGATGCGTTCGTGCGCGCCCATGCGACGGGGCGCGCGTACCTGGAGCGCGGCCTGTCGAGGAGAAGCGCGACCGAGAGGTACGTGCGCGCGCTCGAAGAGGCGATGTCCTAGATGGCCGGCATCCACAACCCCGTCGGGACGCTGCTGGCGAGGATACAAGGCGTGCGCCTGGGCAGGGAAGTCCGCTTCGTAGGCATCCCCTTGATAGCGAAGACCCGCGGATCGAAGATGAGCATAGGGTCGAACTGCGTCGTGAACAGCTCCTTCCTGAGCAATCTGGCCGGCTTGTACCAGCGCTGCATCCTGGTGGCGCGCGACGGGGGCGAGCTGAAGATAGGCGAGAACACGGGCCTGTCCGGTGCGACCGTCTACGCGAAGGAGTCGATCGAGATAGGGCGCGACTGCCTCATAGGCGCCAACGCGAAGATCTTCGACACCGACTTCCACCCTGCCGATCCGGAAGAGCGGCTCGCCAATCCCAATGCGGGGAAGAGGGCCCCCGTCCGCATCGGCGACAACGTCTTCATAGGGGCGAACTCGATCGTCCTGAAAGGCGTGAGCATCGGGAGCGGATCCGTCATCGCGGCCGGCAGCGTGGTGGTGAAGGACATCCCGTCCGGCGTCCTCGCCGGCGGGAACCCGGCGAAGGTCATAAAGGAGCTGCCGTGAGGGTCGTCCAGATCAACAGCTTCGGCAATCTGAGCACCGGGTCGGTGATGCGCTCCGAGGACGGGCGGTACCGCGACGAGGGATGCGAGACGTGGATGTTCTGGGGGCGCGGAGTCCCCGGCAGGGACGAGCGGGCGGTCAACTTCAACAACAAAGCGAACCTGTGCGCGGACATCCTGTCGACCAGGCTCTTCGGTCGGCCCGGGTTCCATTCCAAGGCGGTTACGAGGAAGCTGCTCGCGAGGCTCGACGAGATCGACCCCGACGTGGTGCATCTGCACAACATCCACGGGTATTACGTCAACATCGAAATGTTGTTCGAGTGGTTGGCGAGCCATCGGTGCCAAGTCAAGTGGACCTTGCACGACTGCTGGGCGTTCACGGGCCACTGCGCACACTTCACATATGTGAAGTGTGCGCAGTGGATGTCCCACTGCGCGTACGAAGAGCCTTGCTGCCAGCTGTCCACATACCCGAAGACCTTCTCAAAGCGCTCCTGCGCAACGAGCTTCGAGGACAAAAAACGCATCTTCAACCAGGTCCCAGCCGAGCGCATGACGTTGATAACCCCTTCGCAATGGCTCGCCGATCTTGTAAAGCAAAGCTTCCTGTCGAAGTACCCCGTGGAGGTTCGGCACAACGAGATCGATAGGACGGTGTTCAAGCCGACCCGCAGCGCTTTTCGCGAAGAGCAAGGGCTGGAAGGTCGTTTCGTCGTCTTGGGGGTCGCTTCAACCTGGACGGAAAGGAAGGGCCTGGAAGACTTCGTCCGTCTTTCCCGGGAGCTGGACGGCGAGTGCGCGATCGTCTTAGTGGGTCTTTCAAAGAGGCAGATTAGGGGATTGCCGCAAGGTGTTCTCGGCCTCGGGAGAACGGGCTCGCCTCGTGAGCTGGCCGGCATCTACACGACGGCGGACGTCTTCTTCAATCCCACGCGTGAGGACAACTATCCGACGGTGAACCTGGAGGCCGAGGCTTGCGGGACGCCCGTCGTGACGTACGACACGGGAGGATGCAGGGAAACCGTGCGCTTGCTCGGTTCGAGGGTGATTTCGTCTTTCTCCGAGGCTGTAGATGCGATAGCCGAGATGAAGGGGCGCGGACTCCCATGCTAACTTCCAGACGCGGTTTAGCGAATGTGTTCGTTGCGGTTACGGGAATGATCGTGACGCTGTTCGTGAACGTCGGGGTCCTGCCACCCGACGTCGCATTGTACGGCATCCTCGCGCTTTCCTTCTATTTCGTGTTCTTGGTCAGAAGAAACAGGATGCTCCTCTACGTTTTCATGATCATCGCGTATGCGAACTACAGCATATGCTATGCGAACTACCTGAATCCGCTGAGTGGAACCATGTTCACCGGCTACGCCGGCACGACGCTGTTCTGGTCGGGGATCAATGCGCTTCTGCTGTTCATGAGCGTGCTGCTGCTTTTCTTTCCGCACGAGATACGCTGCTTCGGCCTGGGGGATCGCTATTTCAGGCAAAGGCCGTGCAACAGCCCGCTTGTCGTTGCTCTTTCCATTTTGCTCGTTGTGATCTTGGTCTACGGTTTCGGGAGACCGGACTCGATTGGGGGCGACAGAGGGTCCCCGTCTGCGCTGTACGAGTACTCGACGATCTTCTTCATAGTGGGGTTTTGGTTCGCAGGCGAGAAGAGGTGGTCCAACAACGTTTTGACCATCATTCTTCTTTGCTATGCGGCTCAGAACTTGGTTTACGGAGGGCGCGTGTCCGCGTTGCAGTTGTTGACGATCCTGTTCTTTATTCGCGGGTCGCATCTTGTGGGATGGAAGGTTATAGCGCCATGCGCCATCTGCGGCCTTATTCTGATGACCTTGATCGGCAATCTTCGAACGACGATCTGGGATTCCAGTATGCAGGATGTGGTTGAGAGCGTGATGTACAACATCGGGAGGGGTTTTGCTTGGGACACGGCGTATTCGTCATGGCACACCTCTATGACGTTTCTCGATTTCGACCAGGTTGTCGGCGAGCAGGGTCGTCAATACTATCTGCAGCAGTGGCTGCTTTCGATAGTTTTGGGCGGTTCGAGCGTAGCCGACTCCCAGCTGGCGTTCGTGACGCGGCAGTTCTATCCCCATTGGTTCGGCGGTGTCTATCCGATCTTCTTCCAGTTCTACCTGGGTGTTATTGGAACGATACTGTCTGCCGCCTGGATCGCCGTTCTGATGAGGCTTGTGAACAAAAGCGCCTCTTCTGCAGGAGTCGAGGGGACGTTGACTCAGGATCTCCGGGCGCTTTGCATGCTTTACGTTGTCATCTCCGTTCCCAGATGGTACTTGTATACCCCTTCTCAGGTCACAAGAGGGCTGCTGCTCTGTTTCGTCGTGTCTATGGTGTTGCTTCTTGTGGACAAGCTGATGTCATCAGGTTCGATGCAGCTGAAGAATGCTCGTAATAAAAAAGCAATCGAATTGAGACGGTACATTGAAAGTAGTTAATGTTTGCCTAAATGGTCCATACACGGAAGGTTTCACCTATCAAGAAAATCTGCTTCCGAAATATCAAGCCGCATTGGGCAATGACGTAGCTATTGTAGCTCCTACCACCTCTTGGGATGCTGAAGGATCCCTTGTTTGCATGGGCGAGATGGATTATGTCAATCAAGACGGCATTAGGATCGTCAGGATAGAAAACGACCAGTCGCGCGATGTGGGTTACAAGTTCAAAACGTACGGGAAACTGGCACCTCTTTTGAATGAGCTTGAACCTGAGATCTTATTCGTTCACGGTTGCCAGTTTCGTGATGCAAGCACTATTGCTCGCTACCTTAAACGGCGCCCCGATGTCCGTTTGTATGTTGACAACCATTGCGACTATTCCAACTCCGCTCGAGGTTTCATGTCCAAACATGTGCTTCATGGGGTTGTTTGGAGACATTACGCTCGGCGGCTTCTGCCGTATGCGCAAAAGTTCTTCGGTGTGCTTCCGGCCCGTGTGGATTTTCTAGTCGAGAACTACGGACTGCCGCGCGATAAGTGCGAGCTTTTAGTTATGGGTGCAGATGACGATCAAGTGCTCAGGGCGACGAGCCCCGACAATGTTCGTCAGGTAAGAGCAAGATTGGGTGTTTCGCAAGATGGCTTCCTTCTGGTTACAGGAGGGAAAATAGACAAATATAAGAAGGAAACGCTTTGCTTGCTTGATGCGATGAGGAAACTGCCAGAAGGCGTGAAGCTGATAGTGTTCGGTCCTGTTGCGCCCGAATTGGCTGAGGAGTTTGAGAAAAAAGCTTCGCATCCGTCGATTGTCCATATTCCTTGGGCAGATTATGAAGAGTCGTACGACTATATTGCAGCGGCCGATCTCGCCGTGTTTCCCGGCAGGCATTCGGTGTACTGGGAGCAGGCTGTGGGCGAGGGCGTTCCCGTGCTGGTGAAAGAGTGGCCAGGTGCCAAACATGTTGATTGCGGCGGGAATGCGCTCTTTTTACAGTCGTGTTCTTCGGACGAAATCTTTTGCAAGATTATGGCGTTGCTAGATAACCCTGATGACTACAGAACCATGAAGCATGTTGCTCGAAACTGTGCAGGAGAATTCCAGTATTCCCGGATCGCGCGGCAGTCGTTAGGCGAGTGAGGACGTTATCCATTCGTGTTCGTGCTGTTCTGATTCTGCGCGGGTACTTTGACAGGAGAATAACACTATGAAGATCGCAATCGCGGGAACGGGGTACGTGGGGCTGTCTGTGGCCCTGCTGCTCGCGCAGCATCACGAAGTGCGCGCGCTCGACATCATCCCGGAGAAGGTGGATATGCTGAATCGCCGCCAGAGCCCCATCGCCGATGCGGAGATAGAGGCTTTTCTGGCGGCAGACGCGTCGGGCGAGCGGCCGCTGTCGTTTACTGCGACGATCGATCCGCAAGAAGCTTATTCTGGCGCCGACTTCGCAGTGGTGGCCACCCCGACCGATTACGATTCCGCCAAGAACTTCTTCGACACCTCGAGCGTGGAGGCAGCGGTGGAGGCGATTCGACAGGTCAATACGCAGGCTTGGATCGTCGTGAAGTCAACCGTCCCGGTGGGGTACACCGCTCAGCTGCGTCAGCGGCTCGGAGAATCGCGTGTCCTCTTCAGTCCCGAGTTCTTGCGAGAGGGTCGTGCTCTTTACGACAACCTGCATCCCTCGCGTATCGTGGTTGGTTGCGATCGGGGCGACCCTCAGTCCGTGATCGCGGCGAAGCGCTTCGCCGCGTTGCTCGAGCAAGGTGCTGATCCCGCCGAGCGCGAGCGCCGAAATCCTGACGGCACCCGTGGGGTTCCGTCGCTTGTCTGCGGCTCGACGGAGGCGGAGGCTGTCAAGCTGTTTGCCAACACCTTCCTGGCCCTTCGCGTGGCGTATTTCAACGAGCTTGACACTTATGCCTGCTTGCGCGGGTTGGACGCGCGCCAGATCATCGAGGGCGTGTGCCTGGATCCGCGAATCGGCTCCCACTACAACAATCCGTCGTTCGGCTACGGAGGCTACTGCCTGCCCAAAGACACCAAGCAGTTGCTCGCCAACTATGCCGATGTGCCCCAGGACATCATCGGGGCCGTGGTCCAGGCGAACCGCACGCGCAAGGACTTCGTGGCCGACGAGGCGTTGGCTCGCATCGCAGGCCTGGCCGATCCCACTGTGGGCGTGTATCGTCTGACCATGAAGAGCGGGTCCGACAACTTCCGCGCCTCGTCGGTTCAAGGGTTCATGAAGCGCGTGAAGGCCAAGGGGGTGCGCGTGCTGGTCTACGAGCCCACGCTCGATGCGCCCGACTTCTTCGGCAGCGAGGTGACGCATGATTTGGCCTCGTTCAAGGAGCGCTGCGACCTCGTGGCTGCGAACCGCTGGAGCGATGACCTGTCCGACATCGCTGGCAAGGTGTACACGCGGGATTTGTTCAGGCGAGACTAAGGTGCCAATGGGGCTGACCATGAGGTTCCGAAAGTTGGCTGATCGTCCGTATGCATGTGAATTCCGCAAGAGCTAGAGGTTGAAGATGACAGATAGGTTGTTGAAAAAGAACAAGGTGCTGCTCGTCGACAATTCTCTTGGCGGACATCATCTTCCTTACTTGAGGACGTTGTTGCAGATTTCATCGGAAGAATTCGAAATAATCGCCCTTTTGCCTGAAAGGATTGATGATGAGTCTGATCAGTGCTTTCTCACGCAACGATGCTATGACCTGAGGAAATGGTCGGATTACGCCAAGTGGGTGGACGAGGTTGCGCGTGTTGCCGCATCGGAGGAAGTGGATCTCGTCCATTTGCTGTACGGAGATTGCCTTTATAGGCATTTCGGCGCGCTGCTGGACAAGGTGCCGTGTCGAAAAATGGCGACGTTTCACCAGTTCAGGCATTCGGCGCTCAGGGATCTAAGCGTGAAAAGGATTCATAAGGTTCTTGATCTTTCCGTTGTCCATACCGATTCGCTGGCGCGATTCGCGCGTTCGTGCGGCGGTTGCGAAGTCGCAGTGGTGCAGTACCCCGTTTTCGAATCCTTGTCCGGTGTTCCGGACCCTGATGAGGCGAAACGCGCTTGGGGTCTCAAGCCTGGTGTACCCGTTGTCGCAGCATTGGGTGGGACCAGAACCGATAAGGGGTTGGATATCCTGTTGGAAGCACTTCGGGGCATCGAGGGCGATTACCAGCTTCTCGTTGCAGGGGCGGAGCAGTCGATAGGGCGCGAATCGATAGAGGAGGCGATAAGCCTTCTCGGTTGCCATGCTTCTGTGAACTTACGGTATTTGAGTGAAGAGGAACTGGTTTCCGCAGCTCAAGCGGCTGACATCGTGGCTCTGCCGTATAGGAGATCGTTCGACGGAGCTAGCGGCCCGCTTGGCATCGGGGCTGCTTTGGGGAAGGTGATCGTCGGACCCGGTCATGGAAGCGTGGGGGAAACGATTCGCGAGAATCACCTTGGTCACGTCTTTGAGGCGGAGAATGCCCGCGCGCTTGCGAAGGTGCTTGACGATGCGCTGTCAGATGGTTTCGCTGCTGATGACCACTATCAAGCTTATCAGGGGAAAATGAATCCGGAGTTGTTTAAAAAGTCATATCTGGATTTGTATTGTCATGCGCTTAAAAAGAATTGCGTTTGATGTTCGAATGCGGCCATTGGACGCGTCCCGCAGCGGCTTTTGATCGGAGCCTTCGCGAAGAAAACAAGCATTTGAAGAAGAACCGTCAGAACCAGTGAGGTAAGGCTACGTGACTTCCATTTCGACGATCGTGCAAAACAACAAGCGGTTGCTGCGAAGCATCGCTAGTATAGTCTTGATCAAAGGGGCCGCTGTGTTGGTGGCTCTTTTGACTATTCCTGCATACATGGCTTACTTTAGCGATAACACGGTCTTGGGGATATGGTATTCGATGCTCTCGATTTTGAATTTGGTCGTGAGCTTCGATCTCGGTTTAGGCAACGGCCTGCGCAACAAGCTTGCCTATGCGCTTGAAGAGGGGGACGAAGAAGGCGTCCGGGGCTATGTTTCTTCTAGCTACATCATTGTGGGAATCGTATCAGTTGCCGCTTGCATTCTGAGTTTTTTGGTGTTCCCGCATATCGAATGGAGTGTTTTTTTCAATATCGGTTCCGATGATATTAAGAGTTCAACGTTGCTGTTGAGCGTTCAAGTGGTGTTTTTGGGTCTGATGTTGCAGTTCTCCCTGAAACTCATCTTCTCGATTCTTTACGCTCAACAGAGATCCGAGCTGATTAATGCGACGTTGCTTGTGTCCAACACGCTGGTACTGGTTTTCGTGTTGGTTTTTCCGCACGCCATGCCCGACGATGCGCTACTGAGCTTGTCTGTTTTTTACTCGGTTGCAATTAATATTCCTGTGCTTGTGCTTACTTTAACCGTATTCTCTGGTAGTTTTAGGCAGTATATTCCGAGTCCACGTTGTTTTGATCTGTCTAAGGCAAAGGCTGTGCTGACGCTCGGCTTGTCTTTCTTTTTCGTTCAGGCGGCGGCTTTGGTTATCGGAAACACGAATGAGATTCTTATAACTTGGTTTTCCGACCCTGCCGACGTTGTTGATTACCAGATCTATTACCGTATCTTCTCGTTGTTCGTTACTTTGTTCAATCTTTTGACGATTCCAATTTGGTCAGCTGCTACACAGAAACTGGCTCAGGGGAACTATTCTTGGATAAGGAAATGTCATCTTCTGCTTTTGCTTATTGCCGCTGGGTTGGTTTTGGTCATGTTCGCGCTGGTTCCGTTTTTGCAGGCAATCGTGAACATCTGGCTGACAGGAAATTCTATCGTTATTTCTCCGCTATTCGGGTTGGTTTTCGTGGTCGCAACTGGTTGCATTCTCTTCAACGGTGCTAGTTGTTGCATTGCGAACGGATTGAGCTGGTTGAAGATGCAGACCGTCCTTCTGACCATCGGCGGCGTTGCCAACATACCGCTTGCTTGGTTTTTTATTTCCACGACCGGCTCGTGGATTGGCGTTGAAGTGGCGAACGCGATCTCTTTGCTGCCGGTGTGCGTGGGACAGCCGATTTATCTGCAAAAACGCATTCGAAAGATGGAGAAGGAGACGATGCGCTAGATGGCGAAGATACTGGTTAATTTCGCGAATGATAGATTCGAGCCAGCGAGGAAGCATAATTCAAAGACTGGGTTAACGAAGGGCGGCTTTGATAGGGTGGTGGAGTGCCGCATCGAAGATGTCGAAGAATCCTACCGTGCTAAATACTCCGATATTCTCGCGATTAAGCGTGGTTTCGGGCTGTGGTTGTGGAAACCTTATTTGATAAAAAAGACGGCGCTGGAGGCTAATGAGAACGACATAATTTTTTATTGCGATTCAGGTACGTTTTTCATTGATTCTGCTGAGCCAATTTTCGAGGCTTTGAATGAGAGAAGCATCTGGGTTAGCGATATCCCTTTGTTCGAAAGCCAATGGACGCATGATCGTTGTTTTGATATTGCCAATGCGCTCGGCGATAATTATCTAAACACGCATCAGATCCAAGCGACTTTCTTCGGTTTGAGAGTGTGCGATGAATCTATTGCGTTTTTGGAAGAATGGTTGGCTCTTTGCGAGGAGCCGAACTTTCTCAACCCTGGATGCGTGCCAGCTGGATCTCGGTGCATAGCCCATCGCGAAGATCAATCAGCCCTTTCGCTTCTATGCAAAAAGTTTGGAATTGAACCGCATAAGGATCCGACGCAATACGGGCGGCTGCCGGAAAAATACTTCGCTCCGGGTAGGTTGTGGGAAGAGCCTTCTCATCCGGACGATGTCTATGCGCCATTCATTGTGCTGCATAGATCTCCGGAAATGAATATAAAGGACGTTGTGCGTCAATACGCTTGCGCGATTCTCCCTCGGTCCATTTCCATTCATCTGATTGACTCGAACCACATACCTCCATCCAACTGAAAGCAATCCGTATGGTGCGAGATGTGGCTCGATGGGATTCGATACCTTGCATCCGAGTTTTCGTCATACTTGCCGTATTGTAGGGTTTCTGACGCGCGGAGCGCGAGTGCGGTCATGTTCTTGTCTGCCTATGTGCGCGCAGCGGTGGTTGCCATGCTTCGCGCGACCGCACGTCATTCCATAGGGAGGCTCGGCCGTGAGGCTTGTTGAAAGGGCGATATACCTTCCCGATTTCGACATAGACCAGAACGGCAACGTCGGGCATCTT
>ERZ773103.630-NODE-630-length-40294-cov-19.880713_pt1 | contig 40294 bp, 36 predicted proteins | sample MGYA00511118_ERZ773103 | MGnify/ENA primary metagenome ERZ773103 (study PRJEB29015, sample SAMEA2737821) | human gut metagenome | biome: human gut; feature: human-associated habitat; material: faeces | place: China | collected 2012 ... | reverse complement strand
GATAAACGCTGAAGGCATCTAAGCGTGAAGCCCCCCTCAAGATGAGATATCCCTCACATAAGTGAGTAAGATCCCTTGAAGAGTACAAGGTAGATAGGGCAGAGGTGGAAGCATGGTAACATGTGGAGCTGACTGTTACTAATCGATCGAGGGCTTGACCAAAACAATGCGAACAATGTTCGCATGGAAAGTGGCAATGACCACTTTCGAAAAAATCGGAGTTCTGTATGAAGTTTTGAAGGTATCAGAAATACCTTTAGATTATTCCTCGATAGCTCAGTTGGTAGAGCACGCGGCTGTTAACCGCGCTGTCGTAGGTTCGAGTCCTACTCGGGGAGTTTTTTTAATGAAAGAATAAAGATAAGGCTCCGTGGTCAAGCGGTTAAGACATCGCCCTTTCACGGCGGTAACACGGGTTCGATTCCCGTCGGAGTCATTAAAAATATTATATGGCGACATAGCCAAGCGGTAAGGCACGGGTCTGCAACACCCTTATCATCGGTTCGATTCCGATTGTCGCCTCTGAAAATAGAAGGCTTTAGGTTTTTCCTAAAGTCTTTTGTTGTATTCGTAATTAGAAAGAAACAAAAAAGGCAATAAAAAGTATAAATTTACAAAAATTGACTTTTTAAAATCTATTTTTTGTGATATTCTAGTATATATTTTAAAAATATTACATGGGGAAGAGGCAGAACATTCTGCTCGAAAGGGTTAGTATTATGGCCAATAAGAAGATGAAAACAGCTGTGAAAAGTGTAAAAAAGCAAAGGACAAAAAAAGCTTTAAAACGCACAAAAGTGCAAAGCATGGAGAATAAAAAAGGTGTATTGTTCAGTATACGTGCGAAGATTTTTTTATGTTTTCTGGTACCGATTCTGTTTTTAATTTTGGTTGGGGTATTTTCTTATAAAAAAGCAGCCGCAGGTATGTATGATACATTCCGGGATTCCAATGAACAGACCATTAATATGGCAAACCAATATCTAGACGTAAGTAACTCGTTTATTGAAGCTGAAGCATTAAAGTATGCATTTCAGTCAGATCTTGGGAAATATATGATAGGTCTGTATGAGACTGATTCCACGCGGAAAAAATCTGTTATTAGCAGTGTGGGATCAAGTATCCGTGCATCTCAGGCAGGAAACGAATTTATCAGCAATATACATATTGTGACAATTGAAGATATCCAGATGTTATCCACAAGGGCAGGCGGAACTGTAATGGGTATCTACAAAGAGTATAAGGATGAAATGCTTGGATATTCTGATAATGGAAAAAAATTACCAGAATGGGTTGATTATCATAAGACTTTAGACGAAACCCTTGGTTTAAAACAGTCAGATTATATTATGGCATATCAAACAACACCACAGTCTGGTAAAGGATTTATTGTAATTGATATCAAAGCATCTGCTATTCAGGAATTTTTAGATAGCCTTGATATGGGAGAAGGTAGTATCATTGGTTTTGTTACTAAGTCAGGAAGAGAAATCATTTCCGAAAAACTTCCGGAAGGTCAGGAGAGTACCAGAGCGGATGGTGAGACAGTATTCTATGGACAGGATTTCTTTAATAATATTGAAGACCAGCAGACGACCAAAGAGGTCAGCATAAATGGAAAGAGCTACCTGTTCTTTTACAGCAGGATGGAGCGTACAAATGCTGCTGTATGTGCACTTGTACCAATGGAGATCGTTAATGGACAGGCAGATGATATCCGCAATGTGACGATTGCAGTCGTACTGATTGCGTGCGTTGTTGCAGTGCTGATTGGTATTATCATCAGTACCGGAATCCAGAAAAATATGAAACGCATTTCCGGCAGACTTGAAGAGGTTGCAGAGGGAAATCTTACAACAAAAGTCAGCGTAAAAGGTCATGATGAATTTAATAACCTTGCAGTGGTTGCAAATCATATGATTAATAATAATAAAAAGCTTGTCCAAAAGGTAAGCGGAGCAACCGATACATTAGAGTCATCGGCACAGGAAGTACGTCAGGCATCGAATGTTATGAAAGATTATTCCGTGAATATCATTCAGGCAATTGATGAGATCAATGATGGCATTACAAAACAGTCCGAACATGCAGAGGAATGTGTAAGAAAAACAGATACGCTTTCCGAAGAGATCCAGAATGTCAGCAGTATTGCAGGTCAGGTTGAAGGATTGGTTTCTGAAGCTGAAAATATGATCAATCATGGTATGCAGATGGTTCAGACTCTGGGCGAACGAGCAACAAAGACAACAGATGTAACAATCAAAGTTGAGACCAGTATTGAGGAGCTCAAAAAAGAATCTGAGATTATCAACGAGTTTGTAGAGACAATTACAGATATTTCAGAACAGACAAATCTGCTTTCCTTAAATGCTTCCATCGAAGCTGCAAGAGCAGGAGAAGCAGGAAGAGGATTTGCAGTGGTTGCAGAGGAAATCAGGAAACTTGCAGATCATTCTGCAGAGGCAGCCGGAGAAATTCAGAACAATGTAACTCATATCACAGATCAGACTGTAAACAGCGTAGAAAATGCAAAACAGGCACGGGATATGGTTGCACTTCAGACAGAGGCAGTGCAGGAAGTAGTTGGAGTGTTTGATGATATGAACCAATGCATGCAGAAACTGTTTGATGCGTTAAAAGAAATCGTATCCAGTACAGAGCAGGCGGATAAAGAGCGTGAAGATACTCTGGCTGCAGTAAAGAATATTTCGGATATTATTGCAGAAACAGCAGAGGGAACAAAACTGGTTCAGAGTGTTGCTGCAAAACTGCAGGAGAATGTAGATACCATGAATCAGACGGCTCAGTCACTGGGTGATAATATGAATGATCTGAAATCGGAGATTTCTGTATTTAAAACAGAATAATAAATACTATAAGTAAATGTTTTTATCGTCAGTTACATTTTATTTATGATAATAGAATGCTCATGGAGCACAAATTCTATTATATATGTAACTGGCGATATTTTTCATTCATAGGAAATTACGTCCTATGAATGAAAAGCCCTCCGGGCGGGATGCACATCTCGCGGAGAAGAAGTTAGCTGTAAACAGTACCGCTCGAGTGCGAAAGAGTCGCAAGCGACTCTTTATTTTTTATTTTTATTGCAACAAAATGGGCACTTCCGTAGACTATATATATGACAGAAAAAATGGATATCCCAAATAATTGTCATGAAACCAGGATCCCATGGAGAAAGTAGTGCGAAAAATAAGCTTGATAGCTTATTTTTCGCACGGCTATTTGTTTCTGAGCAAAAACAAATAGCTTTGATTGCAGATGAAAATTTGAGATTCTCATCGTATCTTCGCAACAAGTTGCTCAGAAATGAGGATTTTATGAAAAATGATATGAAGCTTGTGCGGCGGGCAAAACGCGGAGATGTGGATGCATTTGCCGAATTATATGCCGGAATATATAAGGATATGTATCGATTTGCATTGTACACACTCCGAAATACGAGCGATGCGGAAGATGCGGTAAGCGATGCTGTTACAGATGCGTTTGCATCGATCCGGAAACTGCGCAGTGAAGAGGCATTTAAGAGCTGGATATTTCGGATTTTATCCAATAAATGCAAGGATAAACTGCGTGAGTACGCGGGTAAAAATGAGACCGGGATGGAAGATATAGAGGAACTCGCGCTTGATGCCGGATCGGAGATGACAGAATGTATCCAGGTGCGGAAGCTGTTTTTTGAACTGGCGGACGAGGAACGCCTGATCATCAGTATGCACCAGTTCGCAGGCTATACAAGCCGTGAGATCGCTGCAATATTACATATGAATGAAAATACCGTGCGCTCGAAGGAAAGCCGGGCATTAAAAAAAATGGGTGAGTGGTTACAATAAATTGCTATCAGTAGTTAATGAGGTAGTGAAAAAGGGATTTTTCATTACAGAATGGAGGTGCCTATGTCAGAAAAAGAAATTTTAGATAAAATAGAAAAATCTGCCGCACAGAAAAAAATTCCAGAGAGTATTGAACCGGAGCAGATCAAAAGAAAATTAAAGGAGAACCAGAAAAACAAGGTAAAACGGAGAAGCGGGATCACTTATTACGGGGCTGTAGCAGCGGCGGCACTTGTGCTTGTCATTGGCGCAGCAGGAGGAATCCATGCGGTTACCGGGGGCGGCACAGGGCTTATGACGGCGCCGGTGGGTATAGAAAAAGCGGCATCCGGGCAAAAGTCAGATGAAGGATCAGAAGGCAGCAGCGAATTAAAAGATGGAGCGACTGCAGGCGTAGAGAAAAATGCACAAAAAAAAGATGCAGGATCTTTGTATACAGTCGCAAAAAATTATGGAGAGGTCTATGATGCAATTTGCTCTGGCAGTGGTCAGGAAAAGGAAGCAGACGGAATAGCGGTTGCGGAGGGAGATAGTTCTAACTCTGGTGATGCAGCGACATATATTATGGATGACACATCAGATACCGTGGATGCGGCTGTAGACGGAGTGGAAGAAATCGGTGGTACACAGATGATAAAGGGCGCAGGAGCACAGGAGGGACAGACAGCGGCAGATATATCATCAGATACGGCAAAACAGCGGTATTCCGGGACAAATCTGCAGAAAGAAGGCGTGGATGAGAGCGATTTTGTCAAAACAGATGGTTCTTATATTTACACGGTAAGCCACAATGAAATATTGATTACGGATATCCGGAAAAAAGCATTAAAACAGATCGGAAAAATACAGATTTTTGAAACTTCATCCGACCGTGTGCTTGAGATGTATGTGGATGGTGATATTTTAAGCGTGATCGTGGAAAGTGAAGATTCCGGACTGGAAATGCAGGCAGATGATACAGAAAATTATACGGAAGACTGCTTTTATTATTTTAGTGAGGGAACACAGACACAAGTTCTTACCTATAATATCAGTGATCCGGAAAAGCCTGTAAAAACCGGGTGTGTGACGCAGGATGGAAGTTACCAGACATCAAGAAAAACAGGGGACATGATTTATCTTTTTACGAACAAAAGGGTAAGCCTGCCGGAACAGACAAAAGAAGAAGCAGTCACGGATGAGAATGCAGGGGGATGGATCCCATTGGTAAATGATACGGCAGTGGCGGCAGAAGATATTTATATCGGAGATGGTGGGAGTAACAGTCTGCTGGTATCCTCTGTGGATGTGAAAAAACCGGATCAGATTGTGGATAACACCATGATTTTGAGCCAGTATGTGGATATTTATGTGAGTGAAAGTGCCTTTTATCTGTATCAGAGAAAAGAATATTGGGATGATGTAGTAACACAGATCGCAAAGTTTGATCTTTCTGATGGAAAAATGAACGCCGTTGGAGCAGTTTCTGCGAATGGAAGAGTTACAGATACATTTGCGGTCAATGAATGCGAGGGAAAATTAAGAGTGTTAACGTCCGGTCAGAATGCGGTGAGTGGAGAAGCAGAAAATAATCTGTATCTGTTTGATGAAAATCTGAATCTTACCGGAAAAATTGAAGGTCTTGCGCAGGGAGAAGAAATCTATGCGGCGCGTTATCTGGGGAATATGGCTTATTTTGTTACTTATCGCAATACAGATCCGCTCTTTGCAGTGGATTTGTCGGATGACAAAAATCCCAAGGTACTCGGTGAATTAAAGATCAGTGGATTTTCAGAGTATCTGCATTTCTGGGGAGAAGATAAACTGGTCGGGATCGGATATGAGACGGATGAAAAAACAGGGGAACATACAGGTATCAAGATTACAATGTTTGACATTTCAGATTCTTCCAGTTTAAAAGAGATGAACAGTCTCGTATTAAAAGATTATAATTACAGTGAGGCACTCTATAATTATAAATGTGTGCTTGCGGATGCGGAGGAAAATCTGCTTGGATTTGCACTGCAGTCCTATGGGGATGAGGAGAGTGCCGCATATCTTTTACTTTCATGGAATGGAGAAAAATTTGAAACATTGCTGTCGCAGAATCTGACCGATCAGGCTGGAAAGCAGGATGCATCAAAAGGTGCAGACACTTCTGCGTACCGGGGAATCTATGTTGGAGATATGTTTTATATTGTCAGTACAGAAACAATCACGTCTTATGACAGAACACAGGAATATTGTGTGAAAAAAAGCATAAGTTTTAAGTAGGAAGATGAAAAAATTTAAAATCTGTCTTGACGCAGAGGAACTGTTTTGTTAAAATCGTTACAGAACTTCTGCGACAGGCAGATGAATATGGCGCGGTAGCCAAGCGGTAAGGCTCCGGTCTGCAACACCGTCATCACCGGTTCGAATCCGGTCCGTGCCTTTCAAAACCTCGAAAATATTTATTTTCGAGGTTTTTGTTTTATACATATCAAATGAACGATGAGCAAATATCTGGTTGTTGATAAAGATATGTGCAAGTTGGAAATGTAGTGGATACAGATGGAGAAAAAAATGCTGACTGAAGTTTTTTATTTACACGAAAAAGGATCTCTTGCGGATGCAAGACTTTGTACCTATATACTCGATGATTCTGATTCGATTGCGATTGAGAAACGTCCGATGATGCTCATCTGTCCGGGAGGCGGTTACGAGCACACGTCTGACCGGGAAGCAGAGCCGCTCGCCATGCATTTTCTGAGTATTGGCTATCATGTGGCAGTGCTGCGCTATTCGGTGGCACCGGCAGTTTATCCGACGGCCCTGTTAGAGGCAACGGCGTCCATGAAGCTGATTCATGAACATGCGAAGGAGTGGTATGTGGACACAGATAAGATCGTGGTGCAGGGATCTTCTGCAGGCGGACACCTTGCAGCATGCCTTGCGATGTTCTGGCATACAAAGTGGCTGGCAGAGATGGCGGGTGTAACAAACGATATATTAAAACCTGCAGCAATGCTTTTAAATTACCCGGTTATTACTTCCGGAGAATATGCACACCGGGGATCTTTTAAACAGCTTCTTGGCGGAAATGAGACGGAGGAACTGTTAGAATTGCTTTCACTGGAAAAACAGGTCACAGAGCACACACCGCCGGCATTTATCTGGCATACCTATACAGACCAGTCGGTTCCGGTGCAGAACTCGCTGCTTTTGATCGGTGCAATGAAAAAATATGAGATCCCGGTTGAGTTCCATATGTATCCGGTAGGAAAACACGGCCTCAGCACCTGCAGCAGACTTACTGCCATGCGGGATGGTACGGGGATCCAGAAGGAGTGCGGGAGCTGGCTTCCTTTGGCAAAGAGGTGGCTGATCGCACTCCGGGATGAGTAAAAAATTATTTTAAAACAATCTTTACAAATTTCTTTTTACCACGTTTTACGACAAGTCCGTCAGCACCGAAAGCGTCAGCTCCGTAAGTGGTCTGGATGTCTGTTACTTTTTCGTCAGCAACGGAGACACCGCCCTGCTGTACGGCACGTCTTGCGTCGGAGCGGGATGGAGCAAGCTCAGCTTTTACTAAGAGAGCAAGGATATCTAAATCGCCGTCTGCAAAGTCAGCAGCAGTCAGCTCTAAGGTCGGCATGTGGGCAGAGTCGCCACCGCCTGCGAATAAAGCGTGGGATGCTTCTTTTGCTTTGTTTGCTTCTTCCTCGCCGTGAACCAGTTTGGTCAGCTCGAAAGCAAGAATCTCTTTTGCCTGGTTTAACTGTGCGCCTTCCCAGCTTTCCATTGCGTCGATCTCCTCTAATGGAAGGAAAGTCAGCATACGGATGCATTTTAATACGTCCGCATCAGAGACGTTTCTCCAGTATTGGAAGAAGTCGAATGGGGAAGTCTTGTTCGGATCAAGCCATACGGCACCGGACTGTGTTTTACCCATTTTTTTGCCTTCGGAATTTAAAAGAAGGTTGATGGTCATTGCGTAAGCGTCTTTTCCGAGTTTTCTACGGATCAGCTCGGTACCGCCTAACATGTTGCTCCACTGGTCATCACCGCCGAACTCCATGTTACAGCCGTATTTCTGGTATAAGGTGTAGAAGTCGTAACTCTGCATGATCATGTAGTTAAACTCTAAGAAACTTAACCCTTTTTCCATACGCTGTTTGTAGCATTCTGCGGTCAGCATACGGTTAACGGAGAAATGAGCGCCGACTTCACGCAGTACGTCAATGTAATTTAAGTCCATCAGCCAGTCTGCGTTGTTTACCATAAGTGCTTTTCCATCGGAAAAATCGATGAAACGGCTCATCTGTTTCTTGAAGCAGTCACAGTTGTGCTGGATCGTCTCCGGTGTCATCATCTGGCGCATGTCGGTACGGCCGGATGGATCCCCGATCATGGCAGTTCCGCCGCCGATTAAGGCGATTGGTTTGTTGCCTGCCATCTGGAGACGTTTCATTAAGCATAATGCCATGAAGTGTCCTACATGAAGGCTGTCTGCGGTCGGGTCAAAACCAATGTAAAAAGTAGCTTTTCCGTTGTTGATCAGATCTTTGATCTCTGCTTCGTCAGTTACCTGGGCGATCAGGCCTCTGGCAACTAATTCATCGTATAATGTCATAATTATAAATCCTCCTGAAAATAAAATTGCATTAAAAAATCCCCGTCCCAAAAAGGACGAGGATAAAACTCGTGATACCACCTTTGTTCGCAGGCAATTCACATTGTCTGCCTCATCGAGTGTCCGACAACACTCAGGCGCTTGTAACGTGCGCCGCTACGTCACAGCCTACTATCGCATCCTTAGAAATACGAATTTGGTGTGAAGCTCGGGGATGTATTCGAAATAAGTTTTCCGTGCACCTCTCATCGACCGGTTGCTTTCTGTCCGTTCCGCTTATTTTTACTTCTTCCCGTCAAAGCTGTTGTTCTGCTTCAATTAACGCCATTATAGACGCGGTGCGTCGGATTTGTCAAGAAAATATTTTTTTAAAGACTGCGACCTTTTATCTTTTTCATGCGTCTAATCTATGTAAAGGTTCAGTGGTCAGAATGTTGCCACGGAATCATGCAAAGAGCATGAAAACATTGTATACTCAGAGGTAAAAAACGACATGGGATATACAATGACATGCCTTCTATGAGCTCAGAAGAAACAACAGAATATACAGGATTGTAAGCCGGCGGAAAGGAAAGTTATGAAAAAAGAAGAATTGGGAGAGCTGATCATCGCATCCGAGGATATGATGTATCATGTGGCAAAAACGCTTCTGTACTGTGATGCGGACTGCGCAGATGCGATCCAGGAAACGATCGTGAAAGCATTTTCCAAACTGCATACATTAAAATCGGATGTCTATGCGAAGACATGGCTGACAAGGATTCTCATCAATGAATGTTATACCGTGATGAGGAAAGAGAAGAAAGTGGTGTCGCTTGAGGATTATCAGATGGAGGAGCGTGCGGCAGAGACAAAAGATTATTCGGAATTATATGAGGCGATCAGCCGTCTGTCAGAGGATGCGAGGCTTTCTGTCACACTGTATTACATGGAGGGGTACAGTGTGCGGGAGATAGCGGGGATCTTAGGTGTGACAGAGAGCGCCGTAAAGAACCGTCTGTCGCGTGCGAGGGAGAAACTGAAAAACGAATTGGAACAGGAAAACAGTTACGGAATGGAGAGTTGAGTATGAATATTGAAAATATGGAACAGGAATTTCCGAAAATGCCACAGAGCATGCGGGACATGATAGAAAAAGAAGTGGAAAAACAGGTAAAAGTGACACCGCAGAGAGGTTATTTTTCCCTGAAAAAAGCGGTAGTGGCGTCACTGGCGGCAACGTTTGTACTTGGAACGACGATTTTTGCGGGTACAAAATTATATCGCATGAGCAGCAGTCCGCAGGGTAATTACGGTATGACGACTAAAATTGAAAAAACGGATGCGACAGAAAATACAGAAAAAATAGATCCGGCACCGCAGCTTGCAATGAAATTATCTTATCTGCCGGATGGAATGACAGAGACGGAAGAAGGAAAATACAGCTATGAACAGACACCGGGGCAGGGAGGTATCTCGATTGTATTTTATCAGATGGATACAGGGGATGAATCTTTTGGGATGCAGGATGATTATGTGACGGAAAGTGAAAATATCCAGGTTGGAAATCATGATGGTGTCTATATAAAAAAGCAAAATACATCTGATCAGGATAAAGCATTTGATCAGATGATCTATGTGGCTTATCCGGAGTATCATTATGTAATGCAGATGTATATCGGTCATGATGTGACAAAAGAGGAAGCCTGCAAGGTGGCAGAGGGGATTGTTTTAGCATCTGCAGAGGAACTTTCGGATGGCACGGTCATTCATCCATATAACTGGAGTGATTATGAGGCGACTGTGGCAGAGGATATGAAAGAGGATTCCGAAGATGGGGAGTTAAAAACAACTGCAACTGCAGATGAAATGAAAAATCTGCATAAGATTGGAGAAGAATTTGCAGTGCAGGGAGAAACTGGCGGAGAAGCTAAGAATCTGTGGATCAAAGTAACAGATGTGAAAGTAACGGATGATACCGGAATCCTTGATCCGGCTTTTGTGGACAGGGATATGATTGGCACAGATGAAAATGGAAAACTGATACCGGATACGGTTTCTTATATCAAATCCGGAGATGGAGTGAATACACTTGATGAGGTTATAAGCAGCAGGGAGGTACCGAAGAAATTAGTATATGTTACGTTAGAATACAGCAATACCGGGGATACAGAGATGAAAGACATTTTATTTTTTAATTCTGTCATGAAAATCAAAGAAGAGAACGGAATTTATGAAATCTGCGGTGCAGAGCAGCCGAAAGAGGGAGAAACATGGGATACGGTCAGCTCTGACAGCAGCAGTTTAGAATATGGTGAGGAGATGAGATATTTTGATGTGACCGGCGGAGAGCGGGGAAATAATTATTTTGACAGTATCAAAGCGGGGGAGACAAAAACGTTACATGTCGGATTTGTTGTGGATGAAGATGTGCTTCCGTATCTTTATTTAAATACCAGTACGTCAGGCTGTGGTTATGAATTTATGGAACAGGATTTAGAGCAGGGACTTGTGGATATCCGGCAGTAAAAAGAGAATATAAAGAAATGACCGAAATCGGACAGAATACCCCGAAAGCAGACAGATCCAATAACTGGAAGCTGCTTTCGGGGTATTTTTATTGGAAAATAAAGAGTTTATCTTGTGTATGAAGTATCAAAATCTTATTGACAATCTATATATACTGCTGTATAATTACCAATGGTAATTATCAAGAGTAATTATATAGAGCAGAACAGAAAAAGGAAGTGAAAGAATGACAGCAGAAAAGATAAAAAGAATGTTAGATGCCTGTTATCTTGCAAAAAGAATCCGGGAACTGCTCCCGGAACTGCCAGAAGGAGTAACACCGGCATATATTCAGTATATGGATGTGATCCACAGTCAGCAGGAGAGTAAGGAAAGAGTAAAAGTATCAGATATCAGTGATACCTTAAAGCTGCCAAGACCGGGGGTTACAAGAACGGTCAAGGAGATGGAAAAAAAGGGTTATCTCACCAAATATGCATCGGAGGAAGATGGGAGAATCACATATGTTGCGATTACAGAAAAAGGTGAAGAATTGTGGGATAAGTACGATAAAAATTATTACAGCCGGCTTTTAAAATATATGGATCATATTTCCGAAGAAGAAGCAGACTGTATGATTCAGACTATTGAAAAATTTTATGAAGTCATGAGTAAAAGGAGAGTTGACATTGAATAATTCAAAATCAGATTTTACACAGGGAAGTATTTTGGGAAAATTACTGCCATTTATGATGCCGATATTAGGTGCACTGGTGCTTCAGGCGGCTTATGGTGCAGTAGATCTTTTAGTCGTGGGAAGGTTTGGAACAACCTCCGGGCTTTCAGCTGTATCGACAGGAAGTCAGGTGCTTAACTTAGTTACGTTTGTGATCACGCAGTTTGCAATGGGTATCACAGTATTGATCGCACGGTATATCGGGGAGAAAAAACCGCAGTATATAGGGGCTTTGATCGGTGGCGCGACAATTATTTTTGCAATCGTTTCTGCGGTGCTTTTTGTAATCATGATTGGGTTTTCACAGCCGATTGCAGTATTGATGCAGGCACCGGAAGAAGCAGTGGAATTGACTTCCACTTATGTGCGCATCTGCGGCGGCGGAATCTTTTTCATTGTTGCGTATAATCTGCTCGCAGCTATTTTCAGAGGTCTTGGAGACAGCAAATCCCCATTATTATTTGTTGCGGTTGCCTGTGTGGTTAATATTGCAGGAGATCTGATTTTAGTTGCAGGACTGCATCTGGATGCAGCTGGAGCTGCGATCGCAACGGTAGCAGCACAGGCAGTCAGTGTTGTGTTTGCATTATTCCTGCTGGTAAAAAGAGAACTGCCATTTGAAATCAGTAAACACGATTTTAAAATCAATATGCACTGTGTGAGAGCCTTAAAGATCGGTCTGCCGCTTGCCTTGCAGGAATTTCTGACGCAGATATCTTTTCTTGCACTCTGCGCATTTGTCAACCGGCTCGGACTTGAAGCGTCTTCCGGATACGGAGTTGCCTGTAAGATTGTCAATTTTGCAATGCTCATCCCAAGTTCCCTCATGCAGTCCATGGCATCCTTTGTATCGCAGAATGTGGGTGCAGGCAACGAAAAGAGAGCAAAAAAGGCAATGTTTACAGGCATGGGTGTTGGACTTGTGATCGGATGTATCGTATTTACACTTGTCTGGTTTAAAGGAAATCTTCTGACTGGAATTTTTACAACAGATGCAGCCGTTGTGCAGAATGGTTATGATTATCTAAAAGGTTTTGCGCTAGAAACGATCGTGACAGCTATTTTATTCAGCATAATCGGTTATTTTAATGGACACGATAAGACAGTCTGGGTTATGGTGCAGGGGCTTGTCCAGACACTGCTGGTGCGCTTGCCGTTAGCATATTATATGAGCATCCAGTCGGACGCAAGTCTTACAAAGATTGGTTTTGCGGCTCCGGCAGCAACGATATTTGGAATTGTTCTCAATGTGATCTATTATTTATATGCGAACAGAAAGCAGCAGTGATTACAATCTATTTTAAATAAAGCTTTGATGTAAGGAGGAATGTATATTGAAAGCCTGTGAAATGCATGATAAGATAAAATAATAGTGTAAATGATCAGGTTAGGAAAGGGTCCGTCGGTAAAAAGGAACTTTAGAGTGTAGACGAATTTACGGACTGGTGATGTGGAAAATGGATAAAAAGGTAGTATTTCTTGATGTAGACGGAACAATGGTCAACGAAAAAGGCGAGATCCCGGAGTCCGCACAGTACGCAGTCCGTACGGCGCAGGCAAACGGCCACCGGATGGTGGTATGCAGCGGACGCAGCCGTTTTCAGATCTATGACGCACTGTTGGAACTTGGATTTTCCGGGATCGTCGGTGGAGCCGGAGCCTTTGTGGAGGACGAGGGAAAAGAGTTTTATCATGCATATATTGATGAGGAACACAGAAAAAGCAGTTTTGATTATTTAGAGAGCAATGGATTTTTATTCTGTTACCAGGCGGATGACGGTGTGGTGTTGAACCAGAGAAGCTGCGACGGCATGTTAAAGGTTTACCGGGATGCCGGAATGAGTAAAGAGCGCTTAGACCGCCTGATCGGACGGATGCACCTGACCGAGCAGCCATGGAAAAACGAAAAAAATGAGAAGATCATTTATTACGGCGCACCGTTTCCGGTCGCAAAGGTTCATGCGGACATGGAACCATATTTTGATGCAGTGGCGATCAGTCTGGACGGAATGGGTGATTTTGCGGGCGAGATCGGGATCAATGGCATTAACAAGGCGACAGGCATGGAGCGGTATCTGAACCATGTCGGCATTTCACGGGAAAACTGTATTGCGATCGGTGACGGACCGAACGATCTTCAGATGATGGAGTACGCCGGGATCAGCGTAGCGATGGGAAATGCGCGGGATGAGGTAAAGCGGCTGGCAGACATGGTGACAGACCATATTGATGAGGATGGAATTTTGCATGCGTTTGAGCGCCTTGGACTGATAAACGATTGTATTTGATGGAAAATGATGATACCATGAAATGGTGCAGGAAAAACCACGAATGGGATCGTGATGAGAGATCGGAGGAGCCCTATGGATAAAAAATCAGTTCGGGCAGTTGCAGTCACTATTTTTTCCGGGGTATTATTTTTGGAGAGCATGTTTGCAGGCGGAGTCGCAAGCGAGGAGACAGGAAAAGTCTTAGAAGGCATGCGGGGACTGCGCAGAGTGAATAATGTGCATTATCTGGTAACGAACAGTTATTCCGGGAGCCAGGACATTGTGCAGCAGACGCAGGAGATCTGGGCTGACCTGTTAGATGAAACCTGGGCAGCGGAGTATAAGAATACGGATGCCGATGGTGCCATGACGTTTTTAAAGGAATTTTGTGATGGGGTTACGGTCAATTCTTACCAGGCAGGAGTCTGGAGCCAATGGAATGGCTACAGTACGACGACGGACATTCCAAATTATCAGGCACTTACGAATCCTGGCTACCGTGAGGAAGACGTTGTTTCTGCGGAATGTGTAGACTTAGATGACGGGGCGACGCAGATCATTTTTTCATTATCAGGGCAGCAGTTGAAAGAAAAAAGAGATCAGGCGCTTGATCTTATAGAACCGGCTGGTATGGAGGTGGAAGACGATACGGAGCAGATGGATAAGATGTCCGTCTATTACGAACAGTATCAGAAAACAGGCTATCAGAATGAGCGGATCGCATATACCATTAATAAATCCGGTGTTCTGACAGGAATGGAATACAGTTTTGATGTGAAACGGCCAAAAGTTGTGATAAAGGGTGGCGAGCAGAAGTTTGAAGGGGAAGAGGAATACGCAATGGGAGTGAAGATAGAGGTGCTTTCCTATAATCAGGCGAATATTCCGAAAGTGATCCGAAAGTGTGCAGCAGATGCCGGATATGACAGGTGAAGGCTGATGGAGATATAGATGATTTTCATTTATAACGGAAGAATGTGCATTCTAATGTTGGAAACAACAGAGTGATTTGATTGTTGAAAAGTGTGTAATGTTAACTTGATGAAAATAAAAAGTTGACATTACACTCTTTTTTGAGTAATATTGTTAACTATAAGATGAGCGGAGGTTAACAAAAAATGAAAACGAAGGGCGTAATTTACTGTGGATTATTTACTGCACTGATTGCAGTCGGGGCATTTATCAAAATTCCGATACCGGTCGTGCCATTTACCCTGCAGTACCTGTTTACGATGCTGGCAGGTCTGCTGCTTGGTTCAAGACTGGGAACGGTGTCTGTACTTTCGTACATGCTGCTTGGGCTGGCTGGTCTTCCAATTTTTTCGGAGGGCGGCGGACTGTGGTATGTGTTTAAACCTAGTTTTGGATATATCATCGGATTTGCAGTGGGTACATTTGTGACTGGATGGATTGCGGAACATATGGAAAAAAAGACCATTGCACGGTACCTTCTGGCAAATCTGGCAGGACTGTTTTGTGTCTATGCAGTCGGTATGATTTATTACTATATCATCTGTAATTTTGTGATTAATACGCCGATTGCGGCAGGACCACTGTTTTTGTACTGCTTTGTTTTAGCGGTGCCGGGGGACATTGCCTTAAGTATTCTTGGGGCAGTGGTGGCAAAGCGTGTCAGACCGGTGCTTGCTTATGAGGCAGTGCGGGTAAGATCTTAAAGATGTTGCAGCAGATATGGTTCATGAGATACAAATACATGGATCTGCGTTGGGATTATGCGCAGTATCCGAAAGATAAGCGGGAGAAAAAGAAATGAATGCACTTACATTAGCGGAAGAAATTATTAACGGAAGAAGAATCACAAGGGAAGATGACCTTTCATTTTTCCTGACCTGTGATCTTGAGGAGCTCTGTGAAGGAGCAGATAAGATCAGGGAAGCACGGATCGGGGATAAAGTAGATCTGTGTTCAATTATCAACGGGCGCAGCGGAAGATGCCCGGAGGACTGCAAATACTGTGCACAGTCGGCGCACCATCATACAAACTGTGAGGAGTATGATTTCCTTCCGGAGGAAGAGATTCTGGCAGCATGCAAAATGAATGAGCGGGAAGGCGTTGATCGTTTTTCTATCGTTACAGCGGGAAGAGCGCTGACGGGAGAGGAATTTGACAAGGCGATCCATGCATATGAGACGATGAAAAAAGAGTGTAAGATCGATCTGTGTGCCTCCATGGGATTTCTTTCTGCAGAACAGCTGCACAGACTGCATGAGGCGGGTGTTACCAGCTATCATCACAACATAGAGACATCCAGACGTAATTTTCCAAATATCTGCACAACACATACCTATGATATGAAGATCGAAACATTGAAAAAAGTAAAGGCAGAGGGAATGTGCGCCTGCTCCGGCGGAATCATCGGCATGGGAGAAACGTGGGAGGACAGACTGGATATGGCGGTCAGTCTTGCAGAGCTTGGAATCGACTCGATTCCGATCAATGCGCTGATGCCGATACCGGGAACACCGTTAGAACATCTGCCAAGACTGTCAGAGGCTGATATTTTGCGCACGATCGCATTTTTCCGTTATATCAACCCGGATGCCAATATCCGTCTTGCTGCGGGAAGAGCACTTTTGACAAACGATGGGGAGAGTGCATTCCAGGCAGGAGCATCCGCATCCATTACCGGAAATATGCTGACGACGGTGGCATGCGCAACGATCCGCAGCGACAGACGGCTGTTAGAAGATTTAGGCCGTGATGTGACACCGGAGTACTGGAAAGAAGAAAAGTCAGAGGCATAGTAAGAATCGTCATATGGAAAAGAAATGTCCTTGTTATGTGGAAGGAAAGAATACAGAAAAGAGGATGGATATGAGCAAAGCTTTATTTATCACGGGTACCGGGACGGATATCGGAAAAACTTATGTGACCGGGCTGATCGTAAAAAAGCTGGCAGAAGAGGGAAAGTCAGCGGCATATTATAAAGCGGCAATGAGTGGAAATGACCGCAGGGCAGACGGCTCACTGATCCCCGGAGATGCCCTGTTTGTGCAGAAAATATCGGGGATTACACAGCCGCTTGAGGAAATGTGTCCTTATGTATATGAACATGCATATTCACCGCATCTTGCTTCACGGATCGAGGGACATCCGGTGGAGATGGCTGTGGTCAGAGATGGCTACCGGGCAGTATGTGATAAATATGATTATGTGACCGTGGAGGGCAGCGGCGGTATTTTGTGCCCGATCTGTTTTGATGAGGCAAAGATCCAGCTTGAAGATGTGGTGTCGGAGCTTGGACTTTCCAGTATCCTGATCGCAGATGCCGGGCTTGGCACGATCAACAGTGTTGTGCTGACGGCAGAGTATATGAAGGCACATCATTTGCCGTTAAAGGGAATCATATTCAACCATTATCATCCGGGGGATGTGATGGAGGACGATAACATCTTTATGTGCGAATATATGACCGGACTGCCGACACTTGCGAAGGTACAGGACGGGGACACGGAGCTTAAGATGGATGTGGAAGCACTTGCGGGATTATATGAGTAAAGTTGATATGTATGAAATTTTGCAGCTATCTGGCAGCAGACTGTTAAGTAGTTGAGAACAGAATAAAAGAGGAGTAAAAATATGATCTGGTATCCTTACGAACAGATGAAAACAATGCGGGAACCTTATAAAATTTTAGATGCCGAGGGTGTTTATCTTTATACGAAAGATCAGAAACTGATCGATTCGGTATCGTCCTGGTGGTGTATGATCCATGGCTATAAACACCCGGAACTGACGGCTGCCATCAAAGAACAGGCAGATCATTTCTGCCATGTCATGCTTGGCGGACTGACACATGAGCCGGTGCAGAAGCTTTCGGATAAGTTGCAGGAGTATTTACCGGGAGATTTGGATTACTGCTTTTTCTCGGATTCCGGAAGTGTTGCGGTGGAAGTCTCCTTAAAGATGGCATTACAGTACAATACAAATCAGGGCAGAAAACGTCCGCTTGTGCTTGCATTAGAGCATGCTTACCACGGGGATACGTTTAAGGCGATGGAAGTGGGGGATGATGAGGATTATCATTTCGCATTTGAAGAAAAAACGGGTGTGGTCCATATACCGACCGAAATCGCGGCAATGGAGGAGGCATTTGAGAAATATCATGACGAATTGAACTGTTTTATCGTGGAACCGCTGCTGCAGGGCGCAGGCGGAATGCGGATGTATGATATTTCTTTCCTGAAACGCGCACGCGAATTGTGTGATGCGTATGATGTACTTTTGATCTTTGATGAGGTTGCAACGGGATTTGGAAGAACCGGCAACCGTTTTGTGGCAGATCTGGTACTGCCGGATATCTTAGTGCTCGGAAAGGCACTGACCGGAGGTTATATCGGTCATGCGGTGACAGTGGCAAACCACAAGGTATTTGATGTATTTTACAGCGATAATGACCGTCATGCACTGATGCACGGACCGACCTTTATGGGAAATGCACTTGCCTGTGCCGTGGCACTCAAAGGAATCGAAATTTTCGAGCGGGAAGATTATATGGGGAAGATCAAACGCATTGAAGAAATTTCACACCGTGAGATGGACGGATTTACGGATCCGAGGATCAAAGAAGTGCGTATTATGGGCGGCTGTACCTGTGTGGAAGTGCACGATGGAGCAGCCCTTGAAGGATTCCAGCAGTTTGCATATGAGAGAGGAGTCTTTTGCCGTCCGTTCTTAAAGTACATGTATTCCATGGTTCCTTACATTATAGAGGAAGAGGAACTGGTTCAGATTTTTGATGTGATGAAAGCATGGTTTCGCAGAGGTTAAAGCAGGTACTTGACATTAGACAGACAACTGTTAACATAGAATTAATCACTGTATGAAAAATCTGCATGATAAGGAGAAAAGACTATGTTAACAGCATTGTTTATTATTTTAATGTTTGCCGTATTTGGAAAATTGATCCTGTTTGCTTTCAAGGCATCCTGGGGGATCTTAAAAGTTTTACTTACGATCATTATCTTCCCGTTGTTTTTGATCGGGTTATTTGTTTCAGGACTGGTTTATATTGCACTGATACTGCTTGTAATCGCAGGAATTGTGTCGGTGGTCAAATCGTTGAAGTAAAAATTACAATAGCGGATGTTCGGCACATGCTGCCAGACGTTCATAGCGTCTGTCGACTTCTGCCTGAATCTGGTCTGCAACCGATTTATATTCTTCGGTGGCAAGATGTTTCGTGCGCCCCATCATGGAAAACCATTCCGTGACGGGGATTTTTTTATGCGATTTTTTTGGATCATAGCTCAGTGATGTGATGCCGCGTTCGATTTCATAGAGCGGAAAATAACAGCAGTCTACGGCGGCAGCAATGACTTTTCGTTCTGTGTCCGGACGGTCATTCCAGTTGAGCGGGCAGGCGGAGAGCGCTTTTACATAGGCGGTGCCGAATTCCCTTGCATAGGCAGCTGCTTTTGCAGCCTTTTTGATAAAATCATGTGGGTTCGACTCGGCGACGGTTGCCACATAGGGGAGGTGGGTCGCGGCCATGATCTGGGGCATGTCTTTGTGGAAAAAGGTCTTTCCGTACTGTGTTTTTCCGAGGTGGGAGGTGGAGCTTTTCGCACCCATCGGGGTAGAGTAGGAAAGCTGGTAACCGGTGTTCATATATCCGCCGTTGTCATATTCAAATAAGAGCAGATGATGTCCGCGCAGTGCCGTTCCGAGTGCAGAACCCATGCCGATATCCATGCCGCCGTCACCACTTGCCATGATAAATGTGATCTCGCCTTTGGGATATTCCCCGCGTTTTTGCCGTTCCTCAAATACTTCCACCAGACCGCTTAAAGTAGCAGCTCCATTTTGAAACAGGTTGTGGATATATGGGATGCGGAATGCCGTTTTTGGGTAGGCAGTGGTTGTCACCATGCCGCAGCCGGTCTGGAATAGAAAGACCACATTTCCTTCGATCCCTTTTAACAGCAGATTTAAGTTGACCGGTATACCGCAGCCGGGACAGGTTCCGATTCCCGGGGCGATCCGCTTGGGCATGGCGGTGGCGTCTTTGATCAATCCACCTTTTACAAGCATTTTTCCGGTTGCAGGATCGAAAGTGCAGGTTGTGACACCGGGGGACTGGCGATCTTTGGTGAGGGGTGCATAATACTGTGGCTGTGGGCAATTTTCTGTCGTACCCGGCGTGATGCCATAGTAATCAAAAGCTTTGGCATCAGGCGAAAGTCCTTCACGAAACAGCGCAACAGCATCCTCCACAAAAAAATCCTTCCCGCCAAGTCCGTAAATGCGGGTCAGTACCCGGATCGGGTGTGTGGAATCCGTGATATCCTGCAGGGCGGCGCGCAGTTCTAAGGACATATTTCCGCCGCCGGCGCCGTAGCTGTCCTGACGGTCTGCGGCAACGATCATCTTTGCATGCATACAGAGATGGCGTAATTCGTCAGATGGAAATGGACGAAGCACATTTAATGTGACGACGCCAGCGCGGATGCCCTCTTTGCGCAGCGTATCTGCTGCAACTGTGGCTGTGTGAAAAGAGGAACCGAGCAGAAAAAGGATAATATCTGCATCTTCACACAGATATCCGCGGCAAAAAGTGTGTATTCTTCCGGAGAGGGAGGCGAACTCATCAAACAGCATGGGAAGTTTTTTTCGTGTTTCTTCCATGGCGAGAAAAAGCTGATATTTGTTGTTGCTGATATCCGGTTCATTCATATAGGAGCCGACAGAGACCGGGTGATTCAGGTCGAGTACACTATAAAAACGATTCTCCCCGGTGGAGTCATTTCCGGCAAAAGCGGAGATTTTGGGATTGTCACAGGAGAGTTTTTTCCCGATAAAGTGCTGTACGGTTTCATCTTCAGAAAAGACCATGCATTTTTGTTTCTGATGGCTGGTAAAGAAACCGTCAAAGGCAACGACAACCGGGAGATTGACTTTTTCGGCAAGTTTTAAGGCAATCAGATTGAAGTCGTAGACCATCTGCGGGTCATCCGCAAACAGAATGATCCAGCCGGTATTTAAAAGATACATGATATCGCTGTGATCACCTTTGATGCACAGAGGACCGGAGACGGTACGGCAGGCGACATTCATGACCATCGGCATGCGTGTGCCGGACTGAACCGGAAACTGCTCTAAGGCATAGAGCAGACCGTTGGCGCTGGTGGCATTAAATACGCGTCCGCCGCCCGCCGAAGCACCGTAACAGATACCGGCGGCACTGTGTTCTCCCTCGGCGGCGATCAGCCGGATGTTGTGCTCGCCTCTTGCACCCGAAAGATCGAGATTTTCCGCAATCTGTGTGGAGGGGGTGATCGGATAATATCCCATGATATGATAATTGATCTGCTTTGCGGCGTAGGCGGCAAGCTCATTTCCACTTTCGTAGAGTTCGCGCTGGGCAGCGGTTTTCTTTACGAAAGCCTGTGTTGATGATTGCTGCTGATCCGATGATGGAAAAGCCTGTGTTGTTGATTGCTGCTGATCTGACATTATACGATACCTCCGTCAATACGTTTTTCATCAAGATAAGAATCACTGGTGATCCAGGAATTTGCGCCGGTCTTCTGGTACCGGACAGAGTCTGGCAGCAGATCCTGATCCGGCATGGAATGCGGCTTGTCCGGGTAATCTTTTTCTTCTGCTTTTACCAGAGCGTGAGTCGGACAGACATCCACACAGCGGAGACAGCCTTTGCAGTGTCTGTAATCAAGTCCCTGGTTGACCATTGCCTCTTTCCCCTTATAAGTTCCCGGTGCAAACTGAAATACCATATCCGGACAGGCAGAATCACAGAGTCCGCAGTTGATGCACCGATCCTGCAAAAAGAGAGGAATATAACCTTCGCGGGAGGGGGAGAGGTCATTTGATACCGTGCTGCCGGGGCGTGTATTGATCCCGCCGATCGGGGCGTTTTTGTAGCCCCAGATATAAGTTTCTTTTGCGAGAGAAGGGGAAGCAGTTCTGTCAGGAATCTTTTTTTCAGCTGTTTTTTCATACCCCATTTTTAAACCCTGCAGATTTGCCCCGATCAGTGCCGGATATTTTTTCCCAATAGTATTTTTGCAGAGTGTTTCAATGGAATCCATCGGGATAAAAGGACACGCTCTGGTGATCGCACCGAGCATAACCATGTTAATGCGGGATCTGGATTCCATGGCGATGGAGAGTGCGTCCAGACAATACAGCGTTCCAGTTGGAATATTGTATTTTTCTGCCGCTTCATCACAGGATAAAGGTGTATTTAAAACAATTTTTGTGTCGGCGGAAATCCCGTCTAATACTGGGTAAGTCCCGATCAGCCCTTCGTGAAAAATGCCAAGTACATGCGGTTGTAATACCGGGCTGTTGATGCGCAGTGGATGGGAAGCGGGACTCCAGCGGATATAGGATTTTACCGGTGAACCTCGTTTTTCAGATCCGTAGCTGGAAAAACTTAAGGAGTTTAAGGAAAGGTATAAGGCACCGAGTTCGCCGAGCATTTTTCCGCAGAGATTTGCGCCGAGACCGCCGATGCTCTCTAACCGTATTTCAAAATAACCGTATTCATTTGTAACCGGAAGTGTAACTGGGGTGTACATCATATGCTCCATTCTTGCGCTATATTCACGCATTTTATTGATTCACTCATATACAAAAGTTTGATTGTACATAGCAAATGTGATTTTACATAGCTATGTGTCTGTTATTTTATAGTGTGTACAGAAGCAGACGAATCATGCGCATTTTTTTAGTTTACATCCGGGGGGAAAGTGATTAGAATAGACAGGTAGGTTTTATGGGTGGTGTCATACATATGAAAGAGAAAATGATAGTATTTGTTAAAAAAGAAACGGTGCTGGTCGTTGCAGCCATTTTAGCGGTAATGTCAGCTTTTTTTGTGCATCCGGATCAGGCATATATCGATTATATTGATTTTCGTGTGCTTGGGATCCTGCTCTCGCTGATGATCATTATGGCGGGCGTGCAGAATAATGGAATCTTTGATGAGATCGGGCGGCGGCTTCTTGCGCATACGAAAAATACGGCGCAGCTGGCATTTGTTCTTGTTTTTCTGTGTTTCTTTTCAAGCATGGTCATTACCAATGATGTTGCGCTTTTGACGTTTGTTCCGTTTGCACTTCTCACGCTGCAAAAATGCGGGCAGGAGCGCCTTATGGTGCCGGTCATCGTGCTTCAGACCATAGCGGCGAACCTTGGAAGTATGCTGACTCCGATTGGAAATCCGCAGAATTTGTATTTATATAATCTCTCAGAAATGAATGCTGGGGAGTTTCTTGTCTTGATGCTTCCGTATACGGTTGTTTCCGGTGTGCTGCTTGCCCTGACGATTTTCGTTTTAAGTGCAAGAAAAAGAAAAATCAGATTGACAGACTGTCATTTTTCGGAAGAAAAAAAGGAAATGAACAAAAAACTGACCGGCATGTATGCGGTTTTATTCCTTATGGCGCTTTTGGTCGTGGCAAGGATCCTGCCGTATTATATTTTGCTTGCGGCGGTGGCTGTGTCTGTGTTTTTATCAGATAGAAAAGTACTGGGGCAGGTGGATTACTGCCTGATCTTTACGTTTATCGCTTTCTTTATTTTTACAGGAAATATCGGACGGCTGCCGGCGTTTCAGGAAGTACTGCATTCACTGGTTAACGGAAGGGAACTTCTGGTGGGAATTGCCACAAGCCAGGTGATCAGCAATGTTCCGGCGGCACTGTTATTGTCCGGTTTTTCGGGTGATTTAAAGCAGCTTTTGCTTGGTGTAAATTTAGGGGGACTTGGCACACTGATCGCCTCCATGGCGAGCCTGATCTCCTATAAAATATATGCGCATAATTATAACCGCACGAAGGGGTATTATCTGTTGTGGTTTCATCTGGCAAATATCATTTTTCTCGCGGTACTTGTGCTGCTTGCGCTGGGAATGCGGTAAAATGGGAGGGAGAATAAAATGCAGGAAAAACAATTAGATAAAGAAAGTATGAAGGGAACCATCTATGTGCTGCTCTCTGCAGTATGTTTCAGCACTGGAGGTGTTCTGATAAAGTCGATTCCGTGGAGTTCCATCACGATCCAGGGAATCCGCAGCATTTTTTCATTTATGCTGATCGCATCATATATGGTCATCACAAAACGAAAGTTTGTATGGAACAAAACGGTGTTGTTTGGAGCCGTCTGCAATACGGCTATGGCTTTAACGTTTGTTTCAGCAACAAAGATGACAACGGCGGCAAATGCGATCGTGCTTCAGTTTACAGAACCAATCTTTGTGATTCTGCTGATGTGGGCATTATATAAGAAGAAACCGAAAAAAGCGGCAGTGGTGGCATGTGCGGTCGTGTTTGCCGGTATCTTATGCTTCTTTTTAGATTCCCTGAGCGCCGGGGGAATGGCGGGAAATCTGCTTGCGGTATTTTCGGGATTTACCTATGCGCTGGTTATGATGATGAAAGGTTTTCCGGGAGCTGATTTTGAATCGTCATTGCTGGCATCCCATGTGATCAGCCTTAGCATCGGACTGCCTTCGTTTTTGGGGGAGACCGATCATTCTGCGAAGGCATGGATCTGTATTATCCTTCTCGGTGTGATCCAGTTTGGATTATCCTACATCTTTTTATCGAGGGGCTTGGATCGTGTTTCGCCGGTCACGGCATCCTTAACTTCTACATTAGAGCCGATCTTAAATCCAATTTTAGTTGCGATCTTCTGCGGTGAGACAATCGGGCGCACGGCAGTCATTGGCGCAGTGCTTGTGATCGGGGCAGCGGCATGCTATAACGTTTATGAGGCAGCGCATAAGGATTAAAGTAATTCCGGCATCAAAATATATGATGTTAAAACCAAATAGTGCTTCACAACCTGGCGGCTGACAAATTGCGCAAAGCCGAGAATGCTTTTGTGACTTTGGGAGAAAATTAGAAAATCTTAGTCTGCCTGTCTATCCACAGTGATGTTCTGCCACGGATGGCAGAACAAGGCTTCTCGAGCCAAGGATGGCTCGTTGAACGCCGTTCACGTCACTCCGAGAAAAAGTAAAACAGGCAGGCTTAGCTTTTCTTATTTTCGGACAACGGAACAAAACAGGCACGGCTTTGCGCAATTTGTCAATCAATAAACCTGAACGCACTATTTGTGCCAACAACATTATAAGGTATATTACAGAATCACAAAAACGTGGTTCTGTATTTTTTTACCCATTTTTTACATAACCCCCCACACCCATTTTACAATATCCGCTTAGGATATAGGGTAAAGATGAGAGAAATAAAAGAATCGATGCCGGACAGGCGGATTTAGTGCGCAGATGGAAGAAACCGGCAGGAATGGAGAAGAGATGGAAAGAACACTCGTGTGGGGACACCGCGGTGCAAGCGGTTATGCACCGGAAAATACAATGGCAGCTTTTGAGAAAGCGGTAGAGCTTGGCGCAGATGGAATTGAACTGGATGTGCAGCTCACAAAAGACGGAGAACTTGTTGTCATCCACGATGAAACGATCGACCGTGTGAGTGATGGAAGCGGCTGGGTAAAAGATTATACCTACGCGAAGCTGATCAAACATAATTTTAACCGTACACATCCGGAGTATGAACATGCACAGATACCCACGTTAGAGGAAGTCTATGCGTTGATAAAACCGACAGATCTGACCATTAATGTGGAAATCAAGACCGGAGTCGTGTTTTATCCGGAAATTGAGGAGCGTGTGTTAGATCTCACAGAGCGGATGGGACTCATGGAACGTGTGATTTTTTCCTCCTTTAATCACTATACCATACAAAAGATCAAAGAGATCAATCCGGAAGCAGAGACAGGAATGCTTTACTGCGATGGAATCATCAATCCGGTTAGTTACGCTTCGTATGTTGTGGGAGCAGATGCACTGCACCCGGCACTTTACAACATTCAGTATGAAGGATTTATGGAAGAGTGCAGGAGGCAGAAAAAGAAAGTCCATGTATGGACTGTAAATGAGGAAAAATATATGCGGCTCGTCTGTGCGGCGCGTGCCGATGCAATGATCACAAATTATCCGGACCGCGGCAAAAAAATTGCGGAAGAGTACAGTGATGGGAAATTGACACCGGAGCTGGTGAAATTGTTGAGGCATAAAGAAATGGCGGCGTTATGAATGCGGCAGGCAGTCTGTATTTTGCAGACGAAGGGTATCTGACCTGGCAGAAAAATCTGGTGGAACCGTACCTGAAGCAATGCCAGAAGTATGCTTATTTTCACAGTTATGACGGGGCGGCCATTTTTTATCAGCAATATCTGGCAGCGGGGGCGGATACCTGTATTGTGATCTCACATGGATTCAGCGAGTTTGCAGAAAAATATAACGAGGTTATTTATTATTTTCTGCAGCAGGGCTGTTCCGTTTATATCTTAGAACACCGCGGGCACGGCTATTCAGAACGTGAGGTTTCGGATGACCAGAAAGTATATATCCGTGATTTTGAAGATTATATCAAAGATTTAGACTGCTTTATGAAAAAAATGAATTACCGGATGGAGCGGCACCGCATCTTATTTGCACATTCCATGGGCGGTGCGATCGCTGTGCGGTATATCGAGGAACATCCGAAAGCATTTGAACATGCGATCCTTTCTTCACCGATGTTTCGGATGCAGACTGGAAAGTATCCGTGGTGGGTGGCAAAAATGACGGCTGATTTTTATGTGAGAACCAAAAGAGGTGAACATTATGCGGCGGGGCAGACGGGGTTTGACAGCAGGCCGGATTTTGAACACAGCAGCTGTATTTCAAGAGAGCGCTATGATTATATTTTTGAAAAGAGGCTGAAAAATTCCAGATATCAGACCAATGGCAGTACTTATGGATGGCTTTTGGCAGCGATGCGGGCAACAGAAACGCTGATGAGGAAAAAGAATCTGGAGCGGATTAAAATTCCGGTTTTGATCTTTATAGCAGGGAATGACCACATGGTGGATAATCGTGCGATCGCAGTTTTTGAAAATCGTGTGGAGACGGCATCGCTTGTCTGCATGCCGGCTTCCAAACATGAAATTTTTAATGCGGACTATCAGACCAGGTGCAGATATTATCAGGAGATCTTTGATTTTATTATGAAGAATCAGAAGGAGAAACGATGAAACAGAAATTAAATAAACTTGAAAAATACTGGGTAATGTATGATGTCGGCAACTCTGCCTTTGCGCTTTTAGTGTCCACGATCATACCGATCTATTTTAAAAACATGGCAGCCGGAAATGGCATATCCGCTTCGGACTCCACCGCATATTTAAGCTATGCAATCTCTATTTCCACTTTGATCGTGGCGGTATTAGGGCTGGTGCTTGGAACGGTTGCAGATGGAAAGAACCGGAAAAAACCTTTATTTACGCTGTTTATGCTGATTGGTGTTCTTGGGTGTGCCGCACTTGCACTTCCGAAAAGTGCCATTTTATTTCTGGCTGTATTCGTGGTTACTAAAGTCGGATTTTCCGGCAGCCTCATTTTTTATGATTCCATGCTTGTGGATGTGACAACGGATGAGCGCATGGATGATGTTTCCTCTCAGGGATATGCATGGGGATATATTGGAAGCTGCGTGCCTTTTATTGCCAGTCTTGCATTGATCTTTGGTGCAGATCACATTGGGATCAGCGGTACCGCAGCGACGGCGGGGGCATTTATCATCAATGCCTTATGGTGGGCAGTCGTTACGATCCCGCTCTTAAAAAATTATAAGCAGAACTATTATATGGAGACAAAGACAAACGGTGTAAAGGAAACCGTAAAAAGACTTGGAACCGTGTGCGGTGAGATCAGAAATGATAAAAAGGTGTTTCTCTTCCTCGTTGCATTTTTCTTCTATATAGATGGTGTATACACGATCATTGAGATGGCGACTTCTTACGGCAAAGATGTTGGAATCAGTGATACAAGCCTTCTTCTTGCGTTGCTTCTGACACAGATTGTTGCGTTTCCGTGTGCCATTGTTTTTGGCAAACTGGCACAGAAATTTGAGACGTCCCATCTGATCACTGTCTGCATTGGAGCATATTTCCTGGTTGCCATCTATGCACTCTGGCTGGATGCGGCATGGAAATTCTGGGTAATGGCAACATTTGTTGGTGTATTTCAGGGAGCAATCCAGGCATTGTCACGTTCTTATTTTGCAAAGATCATTCCGAAGGAAAAATCAAGTGAGTATTTTGGGATTTTCGATATTTTTGGAAAAGGAGCATCTTTTATGGGAACGATGCTCATGGGTATTTCCACACAGATTTTCCACACTTCAAAAGCGGGTGTTATCGTGATCGCGTCAATGTTTGTGATCGGGTTTGTTATTTTTAAGATCCAGTCACAGACAATGCAGAGAGGGGAAAAACGTTCTTTGGCGGTAAGCAGGACCTGGGATGAGTTCGAAGCGGAAACGGAAAATGATTATGATGACTATGACTATGGATATGAGGATGATTACGAACCAGGAGATATGGATTTTGCCGAAGAAAGATTCTAAAAATCAGAAAAAAAGCATAGGAATAAAAGAGACTTTAGCGGGAGCAGATACTTCGCTCATGGAAAAACAATTAAAAGAACAGATCGAAGCACCTATGGTACGGCTTTCTTATACTTATGCGATGGATGTGGTGCAGGCAAAATTAAAAATGATCAATGCGGACCTGACGGAGCAGTTTGACCGTCAGGTTATTCGTAGTATGACAGGCCGGATCAAACAGACGGACAGCATTGCAAAAAAGCTGATGCGAAAAGGAAGAGAAGTAACATTTCAGGCAGCAGTGACCACTTTAAACGATATCGCAGGCATCCGTGTTGTCTGTTTTTTCTGTGATGATATATACCGCGTGGCGGATTATATAAAAAAGCAAAAGGATATTACCCTGATCAAAGAGAAGGATTATGTAAAAAATCCCAAAAAGAGCGGTTATCAGAGTATTCATCTGATTGTGGAGGTCCCGGTTACCTATTTAGAGAAAACAACAAAGATCCGGGTGGAGATTCAGATCCGGTCATTTGCAATGGACTACTGGGCTGAGCTTGACAATCAGATGTGTTATAAGAAGAGCGCAGGACAGATTGAAAATGTGGAGCGTGAAACAAAAGATTACTCGGATGTGATTGCAAAAGTTGACAATCAGATGTTAGAACTGCGCAGACAGATTGAAAAGATGTAAAAAGCAACGGAGGAAAAGAGGATGGCAGAAAAAAAACAAAAATATTTGGAAAACAGGGAATTATCATGGTTAAAATTTAATGAGCGTGTGCTGGAGGAGGCAGCGGATCCATTCGTGCCGCTGTGTGAGCGCATGTCTTTCTTATCTATTTTTCAGAGCAATCTGGATGAATTTTTTATGGTGAGAGTCGGATCACTTCACGATCAGATGCATGTGGATAAAACAGCACATGATAACAAAACAAAAATGACAGCAAAGGAACAGCTTGCGGCAATTTTTGATGCGGCAAGAATCTTATCGGAACAGAAAGATCTGGTGTACAGGAATTATATGCAGCTTTTGAAAGCGGAGGGGGTAGAACTCTTAAGTTTTGCAGATATGCAGCCGGACGATAAAGTTTTTCTGGAGCATTATTTTAAGGAGGCGCTGATGCCTTTGTTATCCCCACAGGTAATTGGAAAAAAACAGCCATTTCCATTTTTGAAAAATAAGGAAATCTATGCAGTTGTTGTGCTTGGAACAAAAAATGGAGAAAAGCTTGGAATTATCCCATGCAGCAATGAAGTGTTTGAACGCCTGATCAAAGTTCCTTCAGGAAAAGAGCGCTATATGCTGGTGGAAGAACTGATCCTTCATTTTCTGCCACTGGTGTTTGAACGGTATACAGTAAAAAGCAAATCACTGATCCGTATCATCCGCAATGCGGACATTGATGTGGATGAAGCGTTTTATGATGAGGATCTTGACTACCGGGATTCCATGGAGAAACTGATCCGCACCAGACGCAGACTCTGCCCGGTAAAACTGGAACACAGCCGGGTGCTGGATGTGACGATCATTGAAAATCTGCGCAAAGAACTTGGAATTGGAGCAGACCAGGTTTACTTTTCGGAGGCACCATTAGAGTTATCATTTTTTTCGCAGATCCAGGATTCTCTGAGAGAAAAAAGAGAACTGTTTTTTGAAAAGAGAGTGCCGCAGCAGCCGGCATGCATCCGCAATGATCTGCCTGTGATCGACCAGATCGAAGAAAAAGACTGGTTTTTAAGTTTTCCATATGAGAGCATGAAGCCTTTTATAAGACTTTTGAAAGAAGCTGGCGAGGATGAGAGAGTTGTATCCATCCGCATGACACTTTATCGTGTGGCAAAAAATTCACAGATCGTAGAGGCTTTAATCGATGCTGCCGAGAACGGAAAAGAAGTTGTTGTGCTGGTAGAATTGCGTGCCCGGTTTGATGAAGAAAATAATATTGAATGGTCAAGACGGTTAGAGGATGCAGGCTGCCGCATTATTTACGGTATCGACCATATCAAAGTGCATTCGAAACTCTGTCAGATCACCTACAAAAAAGACGGCGAGATTCGTCATATCACGCAGATTGGAACCGGTAATTATAATGAAAAGACGGCGAAATTATATACAGATCTATCTGTTATGACTGCAAATGAAAAAATCGGCGAGGAGTCAGCAGAAGTTTTTCATGCTCTCTGTTTAGAGCAGCTCGTGGAGAAAACGAAATATCTTTTGGTGGCACCGAAGTGTCTGCAGAGTAAGATAATTGTAATGATCGATGAGGAAATCGCAAAAGCAAAAGCAGGAAAACCGGCTTATGTCGGAGCAAAAATGAATGCCCTGACAGATAAGGTCATCATTGACAAACTAGTCGAGGCATCAAAAGCCGGTGTAAAAATAGAACTGATCATCCGTGGAATCTGCTGCCTGATTCCGGGCGTGGAAGGATATACGGAAAATATCCGGGTGATCAGTATTGTCGGACGGTATTTAGAGCATTCCAGAATATATCTGTTTGGAGCAGATGAGGAAGACGCAAAAGTTTATATTGCATCTGCGGATTTTATGACCAGAAATACAACAAAGCGTGTTGAGGTTGCAGCACCGATCTGGGATAAGGCGATCAAAGAGCGCATTATGGCTATGTTTCACCTGATGTTAAAAGACAATGTAAAAGCAAGGGAACTCGGCAGTGACGGTAATTATTCGAGAGTGACAGATTCGGATGTAAAGCTGAATTCCCAGGAGTATTTTTTTGCTATGAGTTATCAGCAGGCGGAAAATACGGAAAAAGTAAGCGAAACGTTTACCATTATTTTACATACATTTTACCAAACCTCTCTCATGTATTTTACATAAGTGCCGTAAAGTAAAAACTGTCAAAAGGAAATGAAAAGAAAACAGCAGGATGGACGCCCTGCAAATTGAAAAAAGAGAGGATTAAGAAAATGAAAAAGAAAGTAATGTGTATGTTATTAACAGGTATGATGGCAGCCAGCATGATCGCAGGCTGTGGTAACAGTGGAAATGCAAGTGGAAATGCAAGTGCAAATGCCGGAGCAGATACAAATACAGATGCAAGTGCAGATGCAGCGGACAGTTCAGCAGATCAGTCAGCAGATGTTACACCAGATACGACAGTTGCAAATTCAGCATCAGCAGCAACCGGAGATTTTGACAACAGCGAGTACATCAACGTTGTATCCCGTGAGGATGGTTCCGGTACAAGAGGAGCATTCATCGAGCTGTTCGGTGTGGAAGAGAAAAATGATGCCGGTGAGAAAATTGATAATACAACCGATGAAGCAATCATCACAAACAGTACCGACGTTATGTTAACAACAGTTTCAGGTGATGAATACTCCATCGGATATGTATCACTTGGTTCCCTAAACGACAGTGTAAAAGCAGTTTCCATCGATGGAGCAGAAGCTACCGTAGATAATATCAAGAGCGGAGATTACACGATCGCAAGACCATTTAATATTGCAACCAAAGGAACACCAAGCGATGTGGCACAGGATTTTATCAACTTTATCATGAGTGCAGACGGACAGGCAGTTATTTCTGATAATAAATACATCCCGGTAGATGACGGTGCAGCAGCATTCGAGTCAAACGGCGCAAGCGGAAAAGTTGTTGTAGCAGGATCTTCTTCCGTAACACCTGTTATGGAAAAATTAAAAGAGGCATATGTCGCAGTCAACAGCGGTGCAGAGATCGAGATCCAGGAAAGCGATTCTACCACAGGTATGACAGCAGCTATGGATGGAACCTGTGATATCGGTATGGCTTCCCGTGAATTAAAAGATTCTGAGACAGAGGGCGGCTTAACAGCAGCCGTGATTGCAATGGATGGTATCGCAGTCATCGTAAACAACGACAACCCGACTGCAGATCTTTCCAAAGATACGGTCAAAGGCATCTACACAGGCGAAATCACATCCTGGGATGGCGTTACAGAGTAATACAGACAGATACAAACAACATATTTCATAGAATTCCTTATTATAAAACATCAGGTAAAGACCGGGAGAGACAGTTACTCTGCCGGTCTTTACATAAATAACGTACACAACTTTTTATCAGTCTGGAGAAAAATAATGAATCATATTAAAGAAAAAGTAATGGAAGGCGTTTTCCTCTTTACGGCAGTCATATCCATTATCGCGGTAGCCTTAATCTGTGTGTTCTTGTTTGCAAACGGATTTCCGGCAATGCAGAAAATCGGTGTATGGCAGTTTTTGTCGGGAAAAGTATGGAAACCGACCAATAATATATTCGGAATCTTTCCGATGATCTTAGGAAGTATTTATGTAACCGGAGGAGCACTTTTAATCGGAGTCCCGGTTGGAATACTGATGTCAATCTTTATGGCCCGCTTCTGTCCGGAAAAACTGTACCGCATTTTAAAACCGATCGTGGATCTCTTAGCAGGCATCCCTTCTATTGTATATGGATTTTTCGGTCTGGTCGTATTGGTGCCGTTTATCAGAGAACATTTTAAAGGAAATGGAAACAGTATCTTAACCGCTTCGATCCTGCTTGGAATCATGATCCTGCCGACCATTATCGGTGTGTCAGAGTCTGCGATCCGTGCGGTGGAAAACAGCTATTACGAGGGGGCACTTGCACTTGGAGCAACCCATGAGAGAAGTGTTTTTACCGTGATCGTTCCGGCAGCAAAATCCGGTATCATGGCAGCAGTCGTGCTCGGTGTCGGACGTGCAATCGGTGAGACGATGGCAGTTATGATGGTAGCCGGAAACCAGGCGCGGGTTCCATCGAGTATTTTTAAAGGTGTCCGTACCTTAACGGCAAATATTGTAATGGAAATGGGATACGCAACGGATCTTCACAGAGAAGCACTGATCGCAACCGGTGTGGTACTGTTTGTGTTTATCCTCATCATCAATGTCTCTTTCTCTATTTTAAAAAGACGCACAAAGGACAATTAGAAAGGGGAGATTAAGATGGAAAAACATATGGAAACTGAGATTGCTGCGATCAATCAGCAGTCTTTCAAAGATAAGATCAAATCATATACGAAACATCCGGGTTCATTCGTATTGCTGCTTTTAGTACTTGTCGCAGCAGTGCTGACCGTGGGTGTCCTGGTATTTCTGGTGGGCTATATTTTAATCCGCGGTATCCCATATTTAAAACCATCGCTGTTTGCATGGACTTATAATTCGGATAACGTGTCGATGCTTCCGGCAATGATCAATACACTTTTTATGACGGTGCTGGCACTTGTGTTATCCGTACCGTTTGGTGTGGGTGCGGCAATCTATCTCGTAGAATACGCTAAAAAAGGAAACAAACTGGTTGGGATCATCCGTGTTACGGCGGAGACACTTTCCGGCATTCCGTCCATCATTTACGGACTGTTCGGTATGTTATTTTTTGTGACGGCATTAAAATGTGGCTACTCAATGATGGCAGGTGCGGCGACACTCGCGATCATGGTACTTCCGGTCATCATGAGAACGACGGAGGAAGCACTTCTTTGCGTACCGGATTCATTCCGTGAGGGAAGTTTCGGACTCGGCGCAGGAAAACTGCGTACCATATTTAAAATTGTGCTTCCGAGTGCGATCCCGGGTATTTTATCCGGCATTATCTTAGCGATCGGGCGAATCGTCGGAGAGACGGCGGCACTCATTTATACATCAGGTACAGTTGCAAACCTTGCAGGATTTTTTGATTCCGGCCGTACCTTAGCGATCCACATGTATTCGTTATCGCGTGAGGGTATGCATACCAATGAGGCATATGCGACGGCGGTTGTACTTCTTATCGTGGTACTGATCATCAACGGGGTATCCTCCCTGATCGCAAAAAAATTTGAAGCGCCGAAACAGTAGAATGGAGAAAAAAAATGGCAGAAAAATTTAAAATTTCAAACCTGGATTTATATTATGGTGATTTTCATGCACTAAAAAATATCAATATGTCGATCGCATCGAACGAGATTACAGCATTTATCGGACCGAGCGGCTGCGGAAAATCCACCTTTTTGAAGAGTTTAAACAGAATGAACGATCTGGTCGAGGGATGTAAGATCACCGGCAGTGTTCTTTTGGATGGAGAGGATATTTACAACGGCATGGATGTCAACATTTTAAGAAAACGTGTCGGAATGGTATTCCAGAAACCGAATCCGTTTCCAATGAGTATCTATGACAATATCGCATATGGACCAAGAACACACGGTATCCGCTCCAAGGCAAAGTTGGATGAGATCGTGGAGAAATCCCTGCGGGATGCGGCGATCTGGGATGAGGTAAAGGATCGTCTGAAAAAAAGTGCGCTCGGCATGTCCGGTGGACAGCAGCAGAGACTTTGTATCGCAAGGGCACTTGCTGTTAACCCGGAAGTCATCTTAATGGATGAGCCGACCTCAGCACTTGACCCGATCTCAACATCAAAGATCGAGGATCTTGTCATTGAACTGAAAAAACAGTACACGATTATTATGGTAACACATAATATGCAGCAGGCAGTCCGTGTCTCGGATAAGACCGTATTTTTCCTGTTAGGGGAAGTGATCGAGTCGGGTGAGACAGAGCGGTTATTCTCCGTGCCGCAGGATAAGCGGACAGAGGATTACATCACCGGACGTTTTGGATGATACTGCGGGCTGGGTCAGCCATGACATACAGAAAAAAGTGTAGAAATGTAGAGCAATCTATAACAGGAAAAGAAAGAGGGAAGTGGAAAATCATGAGAAACAGATTTGACAGACAGCTTCAGGTATTGAACGATGAATTGATTGAGATGGGAAGCCTGATCGAGCAGGCGATCGAGATGGCATGTTCGGCACTGGTCAGACAGGATGTGGAGAAAGCGCAGAAAGCGATCAGCTTTGATGAGGAGATCGACCATCAGGAGCGCGATATTGAAAGCCTCTGCATGAAATTATTATTGCAGCAGCAGCCGGTGGCAAAAGATCTCCGCCTGATCTCAGCAGCACTGAAAATGATCACGGATATGGAGCGTATCGGGGATCATGCATCCGATATTTCGGAAATGACGATACTGATGGCGGACGCCGCTTATGAAACCGGGGATCCGATCAATCTTGACCTGATCAAGGAAATGGCAAAAGAAACAACTGACATGGTCATCAAGAGTGTGGATGCATTCGTGCAGAAAGACATGGATATGGCACACTGGGTCATCAAAGAAGATGATGTGGTGGATGATCTGTTCAACCAGTTCAAACAGCAGCTCATCAAAAAGATCAATGAGAATGTAAAAAATGGGGAGCAGGCAACGGATATGCTGATGGTTGCAAAATATTTTGAGCGTATCGGAGACCATGCGACCAATATTGCGGAGTGGGTGATCTATTCCATTACCGGACAGCATGAAAATTAAAAATAGACAAAAATAAATGGTTTCTTTGAGATTTTACATAGATTTTACATAAAGTTGACGGCGAATTTACATACTCCTTTTTATGCTAATTGCAAAATGACGAAAAATGCTGTATAAATAAATTATATGTCAAAAAAACGTAAAGAATAAGAAAAGCGGCATACAAAAGGAGATTGAGATGGATATTTTTGGAGTACTGACCCTCATTGGCGGATTGGCACTGTTCCTGTACGGAATGAATGTAATGGGTGCCGGACTGGAGAAGATGTCAGGAGGTAAATTAGAGAAGATATTAGAGACTCTGACATCAAACCCGATCAAGGCAGTGTTGCTTGGTGCAGGTGTAACCGCAGTGATCCAGTCGTCATCGGCGACGACGGTTATGGTGGTTGGTTTTGTGAACTCCGGTATTATGAAGCTGTCACAGGCAGTCGGCATCATTATGGGTGCAAATATCGGAACAACGGTAACGTCATGGCTTTTGAGCTTAAGTGGACTGCAGGGGGATAACTTTTTTATCCAGATGTTAAAACCATCCTCCTTCTCACCGATCCTTGCAATGATCGGTATCATACTTTGTATGTCGAAAAAGAGCGACAAGAAAAAAGATATCGGTGAGATCTTACTTGGATTTGCAGTATTGATGTACGGTATGGAGAGCATGAGCGGGGCGGTAGAACCGCTTGCAGATGTGCCAGAATTTACGAATATCTTAACGATGTTCCACAATCCGTTCCTTGGTGTATTGGCAGGAGCTGTACTTACTGCGATCATCCAGAGTTCCTCTGCATCGGTCGGAATTTTACAGGCACTGTCTGTAACAGGAGCATTTACCTATGGTTCTGTGATCCCGATCATTATGGGACAGAATATCGGTACCTGTGTGACGGCAATGATTTCAGCAATCGGTGCAAACAGAGGTGCAAAGAGAACGGCATTCGTGCATCTTTATTTTAACGTGATCGGCACAGTTCTGTTTCTGGTATTGTTTTATACAGGCAATGCGCTGATCGGATTCGAATTTACAAATGAAGTCGTTGGAGCAGCGGGAATCGCAATGATCCACACCATATTTAATGTGTTCGCAACCCTGGTTTTACTTCCATTTACAAAGGGATTGGAGAAACTGGCATACTTAACGATCCCGAAAACTGCAGAGGAACAGAATCAGAAAGAGGATGTATTTGTTATTTTAGACGACCGTTTCTTAAACAGCCCTGCATTTGCGATTGAGCAGTGCCATTCTCTTGCCAATCAGATGGCAAAGATTACACACGAAGGATTTTTAGAGGCGATGACTGTACTGGATGAGTACTCCGAAGAAAAGATCGAGGATGTCATTGCAAAAGAAAACATCGTGGATACCTATGATGACAAACTCAGTGCATACTTAACCAAGTTAAGCAGCCAGAATTTATCTTACAAAGACAGTCTGAAGGTAACATCACTGCTTCACTGCCTGACAGATTTTGAGCGAATTTCCGACCATTCCATCAACGTGGTGGAAAATGCACAGCAGATGTATAAAGAGGGCGCTGTATTTTCCAAGAAAGCAAAGGAAGAAATGAAGGTATACAGCACAGCACTCCGTGATATCTTAGAGCGTACCACGAACGCATTTGTGGAGGGTGATGAGGCACTTGCGCGTACGGTAGAACCGTTAGAAGAAGTCATTGATGAGTTAAACAAGACAGTAAAGAAAAACCATATGAAGCGTCTTAGAAAAGGGAAATGTACCATTGAGCTTGGTCTTGTATTGTCAGATCTTGCAATGAACTATGAGCGTGTTGCAGACCATTGTTCGAATATCGCGGTATATATGATGCAGTTAGAGGATACCCAGTTAGAGGAACACAGTTTTACCGAGCAGCTGGATGCAGAGGAGAGCGCAGAGTTTACAAAACAGTTAAACGAGTTCGAGAAGATATATCAGATTTAAGGGCGCAAAAATGGGGATTGAGGAAAAATATGGCAACGATCTATATAGTGGAAGACGATATTAATATTCGTGAAATTGAACGTTATGCGCTCAAAAACAGCGGTTATGAAGTGGAAGAATTTGAGGGCAGCGCATCATTTTTTAAGCGTCTGGAAAAAAATATCCCATCCCTGATCCTTTTAGATATCATGCTTCCGGGGGAAGACGGACTGGATATTTTAACAAGGATCCGGGCAGACAAGGCGACCGCGGATGTCCCGGTTATTATGGTAACGGCAAAGACAAGTGAGCTTGATAAGGTAAAGGGACTTGATCTTGGAGCAGATGATTATATCACAAAGCCGTTTGGAGTCATGGAGCTGATCTCCCGTGTGAAAGCACTGCTTCGAAGAACAAGCCGCATGAATGAAGATTCACAGCTGATACATGAAGATATCCTTATGGATATGGACAAACATGCCGTTACGGTTGCAGGGCAGCTGTGTGAGCTGACATTTAAAGAATTTGAATTGTTAAAGTACCTGATGCTCAATCAGGGAATCGTTTTATCAAGAGACAAGATTATGGATCAGGTATGGGGATTTGAGTACGAAGGAGAGAGCCGTACCGTTGATATGCATATCAAAACACTGCGGCAGAAACTTGGAGCAGCAGGAAGCTGCATCAAGACCGTGCGGAATGTGGGGTACATGATCGAATGAAAAAAAGAATTAATACCGGTTTTATGTTGATTGCGGCAATCGCCATTGTGGTGACTGCCGTTTGTTCTATGTTTCTTTTTTATCAGATTCTGGAGGAACAGATATTTGATGATTTAAAGGCAAGTGCACATGTTGTCTCGGTGATCAGTCCGAATGAACTTTCGAAGGATATCACGTATTCTTTGGAAAATGACGGGCTGCGCATCACCTGCGTGGATACGGATGGCACGGTCCTGTATGACAGTATGGAAGATGCTTCTTCCATGGAGAACCATAAGGAACGCCCGGAAATTGCGGAGGCCATAAAAAATGGCGAGGGAAAATCGATCCGTGTCTCAGCTACGTCGTCAAAGCATACCTTTTATTATGCACTTAGAAAAGAAGATGGGAGCGTTGTGCGTGTTGCGAAAGAGAGTGGAAGTATTTATCATCTGGTGTCTACGATGTCAGGTCTGATCTTAGCGGTTGGTCTGATGGTATTTCTGATGTGTGTATTTTATTCTTACCGTCTGACACGGAGACTCATGGCACCGATCGGGAAAATGGCAGATAATATTATCCTGGTGGATGAGACGGAAGTTTACGAGGAAATGCGCCCATTTATTTCCATGATCAAAAAGCAGCATATGGATATTTTAAATCATGCGCAGATGCGTCAGGAGTTTACGGCCAACGTTTCCCATGAATTAAAGACGCCGTTGACTGCGATCTCCGGATATGCGGAACTGATCGCAAGCGGAATGACGGGCGGGGAGGATACCGCGCATTTTGCAAATGAGATCCATAAGAGTGCGGAGCGTCTGCAGGCATTGATCAACGATATTATAAAGCTTTCAGAATTAGATGACAGTGATTTAAAACTTGAATTTGAGACGGTTGATCTGCATGATCTTGGGGAGCAGTGCATTCATTCCATGCAGATGCAGGCAGATAAAAATGAGGTGACGCTGCACTTAGAGGGGGCGTCTGTTCCAATGAACGGAAACAAGACGCTGCTTGAGGAACTGCTTTTTAACCTTTGCAGTAATGCGGTCCGTTATAATAAAAAAGGCGGCAGTGTCACGATCGTGACTACGATCGAAAATACCAGACCGGTCCTGATCGTAAAAGATACCGGTATCGGAATCCCGAAAGAACAGCAGGAACGCGTCTTTGAGCGTTTCTACCGTGTCGATAAGAGCCGGTCAAAATCCACTGGCGGCACAGGTCTGGGGCTTGCCATTGTAAAGCATATTGTCGCGCAGCATGATGCGCAGATGACGCTGACAAGTGAGGTTGGTGTGGGTACGGAGATCAAGATTGTATTTTAGTGAAAAAAGTCTAACCGAATCCTCAAATTTATGTTACAATAGAAAGATGCAAAAAAGAATTTGGAAGATGAAATAAAAAAAGGTTTAATTTCAAGATTAAAGAGACATTGTACAAATAAGGGAGAATCGAAAGACAGGGAAGTACAGAAGTTAGTTGAAAAACGGAATTTAGTCCAGATAAAATCTGATTTCTATAAAAAAATAATTGCAGAATCGGCTATGCAGATGAATATGGATAAACTAAATAATGCAATAAAATTTGATGCTGATGATGAAATTGAATATATTCCTTTAGGGTATAATGAATATCGAGTCATTCTTCCATTGAAAAAAGATTACTGCATACAATTAGGTCTTGGTTCGTCAGTGCAGCTTGATATTTCTTTTGAAGAAGATCCGGTTGAAGCTGAAGATGATTTTAGAGAGATGATAGAAAATCAATTTTATTCGGAGTATATAGAAGGGGAGCAAGATTTAGATCCAGATGTGGAAGAAGAGCTAGAAGAAATTATAGAAGAGATGTGGGAGATGCCAATTAGAAAAATTACATTTATAGATTGGCTAGATTCAGAAGAAAATTTAA
>ERZ773103.621-NODE-621-length-40579-cov-11.561050_pt1 | contig 40579 bp, 35 predicted proteins | sample MGYA00511118_ERZ773103 | MGnify/ENA primary metagenome ERZ773103 (study PRJEB29015, sample SAMEA2737821) | human gut metagenome | biome: human gut; feature: human-associated habitat; material: faeces | place: China | collected 2012 ... | reverse complement strand
TGTAGTGGAGGTGATTTGGTGATAGAGTTTGAATATGACAAAACAGGGGTCGGCATACGACTAGAGATGCTTAGGAAAAAGGCTAACAGTTCCAGAGAAAAGGCAGCGGAAGACTTAGACATATCAAAGGATTCCCTATATGCGTACGAAAAAGGAAAAAGCATTATGAGTGCAGAAGTATTGGCAAAGGTTTGCATCTTATATAATACTTCAATGGATTACTTACTTAACGGTTGTGAATCAGAAAACAATGTTATAATTCCGGAAATAATGATTTCTTTAGGAAAATATAATGCTGAACAACAGAAACATATGTATGCAGCATTGAGTCATATGATGAAAGTGTTTGCGTAAGAAGAGTAAAAATAAAATCACACTTATGACGAATAAGTCATAGGTGTGATTTGTTGCTTAAATATAGTATAATATATAAAAGATTGTTATATACAGGAGAGAGTGTTGATTTAAGGAATTGGGTGATGAAGAAACTTTATTAAAGGGAAAGTAGTTTAGTATTTAATCAGTTTTATAGAGAGGTGATAGAATATGTTTGAAATGGATTCACAAGAAAAATTATATTAGCAAAAACATACAGCATTATTGGAAAATATTTTAGCCAAGCAATTTCAGAAGCAGGAGATGGTGAAATGATTCTACGGTGCGCAGGGTTGTCTTCATTAGTAGAAGAGTATAAAAATGAATTAACACCGTATTACATGAATGGAACATGGAAAAACGAGAATCAAGGATTTAATCCAGTAAATGCTTGTTTTTCAATTTGCACCGAAATTGAAAGTAATAAACAGGCTTTAGGAAACTTTTTGAAAGAAATATTTAGTAGAGTAATAAATATTGAACAATCAGATTATATAATATTAAAAAATTATTTAGAAATAATTGGATATGAATTAACGAAAGAACGTATTGAAGACGAATATTATAATGATTATTACAAGTATAATTTAACAGTGTTGTCAGCTGGTGTAGTTGAAAGGCAAGAGGATAAGTCGTTTCTTATTAAAGCATTAGAACAGCATCATAGTGATTTATTACGCTATTATTTAGAGGCTATATCAAATTATGGCAACTCTGAATACAAAAGTTGCATTGATAATAGCAGAAGTGTATTCGAAGGATTCTTTAAAAAAATAGATACTGAAAATGAATATTCAAAAGGGATTCTTTGTGCTACGGGAGAAATAGTAATTGATAATTCCAATACACAACTTTCATCAATAAAAAAAATATTTAACTATTGGATTGAAAATAGAAAAGGGGCTAATCGATACAGAGTATTTGTTAGTTTATACAGTGCAATGTCAGGTTTGGGAACGCATGGTGAGGAAATACCAACTAAAGAGGATGCACTGATGTTTTTAAGAATGACAGAAGATGTTTTAATATGGTGTTTACATCATAATGTAGGATTTTAAATAATTAAAGAAAGGAAAAAAATTGAATAATAAAATTATTGACCAGCAACAATTAATGGCATTGTGTGGAGTGCTTGGGGATACATACAATGGTTTTACTAAAAATGAATTATCAAAATTATTGCAACAGAGTAATATAAACTTAGTGGATGATGGAAGTTTTAATAATGGATACATTTATAGAACTGGATTAAATAAAAAAGATTGGTTGTATAATTGTTTATGTAATGAAATAAATACAACAAAATCATTGAATAAAGTATATGACTTTTTAGAAAAGGCATTTAATCCTGTATCTTTTACAGAGGAGTCAAAAAGGGAGAAATATCATACTCTATTAGAAAAAGTTAACAAAGTTTTATTAATGGCAGGATTAAATATAAATAATGAGGGGAAAATTAAGCAAGTTGAAGTAGCCAGAACACTGGATGAAGTTGATAGAAGAGTAAATAGTTTAAAAAAACAATTATATAATAGAGCAATTCATAAAGAAGTACAAAAGTATTGTATAGCAGATTATTTAAAAGAAGATTATTTTGATGCTGTGTTTGAAGCAGCAAAAGGATTAGCAGAAAGAGTGAGAGAAATTACAGGATTGAAATTGGACGGAGGAAAACTATTTGATACTGCATTTTCAACAAAGGATCCATATATATTTTTCAATAGTTTACAAACGGAAAGTGAAAGAAGTGAATTTATTGGATTAAAAGAACTATTGTCATCAATATTTCATTTGGTTAGAAACAAAGCGGCACATACTCCAAAAATAAATTGGTGGGTAGAAGAAACGATGGCGCTCGATGTGCTTACTTTAATTTCTTTTGCACATAAATATTTAGACAAATGTTATAAAATGCCGAACAAATAAAATACAGAGATTTATATCACATTTATGAAAAAATCATAAGTGTGATTTTTTTTGCACTAAATCTCGTACTATTTTCATACCACTTCGTATTATCCTCAATTTTAAGTTACCCTGAAAAATTTAACAATAAGTGCATAGTCATTGAGGTATCACCCCAAGGCTTAGCTTATAAATACATAGAACAGGTTTCTACTATATTAACAGTGAATCTGCACTACGCCGTGATTAGAGTGGCTTTGTGGTAAGAGCGACATTATAGTGAGGCAGATTTATACTAGCGACGGTCAGAGGAAAAGAAACAATTATCGTGTAGGAGATTTAATGAGGCGTTTCTCTGTTGTGAAAACAGTCGATAGACAGTTAAGAATAGAAAATAAATTGTCACTGGGATAAGTAAGCGACATTGTTAATAAAAGCGAATCCCACATAATACAACCTGAAAGAGAAAGCAGAAAACTTACAGTGGAAATGCTTTGCAAGTTTGCTGATGCGTATAATACTGATCCAAACACAATACTTGGAATTAGCTCACAGAGAATGGCAGTAACGATTGATAAATTAAAATGATTGCCAACTGAAACAAGTGAACAGCTAATAGGTTCATTCATTTTTGACATAGATAACTTAGGATTACTTTCAGGAGGTGGAAAATAATGTTTAATATGCAAAACGACGAGCAGTCAGCAGTAATGAAGAATGTTTATATAAGTAGAAAAAAATAAGGTCATCTGTTATACTTGAGAGAGTTAGTTATTATTGGTTTATAAGAATAGAGCACGCATATATAGGTGTTGTTGGCAGAAAGAGGAAATATTGAGTAAAAAAATTGTATTAATAATTACAAGTTCAATAGATGTTACGGTTGATTATATAATTAAAAAATATAATAAAGTAGCGAATTTCTTTAGATTTAATGTAGATATGTTAAATCAATATGAAATTGGTGTTGTAAATGAATATGGATGGTATATTAAAAATAAATTATCAGGATTTTGCTTATATAAAAGAGATGTTTATTCTATTTACTATAGAAAACCAATTTTTCCTAACTTAGGTGATTATGAAATACAATACAGGAATATGATACAAAGGGATATTGATTGCTTTATTAATGGAATAGCAAATGATTTTGAAGGAAAAGTGTTGTCAAAACCTTATATTCTACGAAATACCGAGAATAAAGTGTTTCAATTATTGTATGCAATAAAACAGGGATTTAATATTCCAAAGTCATTTATTGGAAATGATAACAATATTGCAGAAATTTTTAGTGGTAAATGTTCTATTATTAAGCCGTTAACGATAGGAAAAACATATTCAAATAATTGTTGTGAGATATATCAGACTAATATGTTTTCAGAATTTAATGAGGATATATCTTTGACACCAATTTATTTGCAATTATATCAAAAAAAACAATATGAAGTTAGATTGACAATCATCAACAAAGATGTTTATGCAGTGAGAATAGATTGTGACAACAAAATTGATTTGAGAAAAGATTATAGTAGTCATAGATATACGGTCATTGATTGTCCATTAACTATAAAAAATCTGTGCTATAAAATGTTAGAGGATTTAGAACTAAAATTTGGAGCATTTGATTTTATTGTAGATGAAGAGGATAATTGGGTATTTTTGGAAGTAAATCCTAATGGTCAGTGGCAATGGTTAGAAGAAAAACTTAATTTGAATATATCTGAAAAAATTGTTGAATATTTAGTTATGTAAGGAGAAAAATGGTAAAATTAGTAATAAATAAATTCCTTTGGTTATGGTCTCATTTTCCAATATGTTCATTGAGTGATGATAACAATTTTGCTACTTTGTCACTAGATAATGAGAATGAAAAAAAAATTAGATTTAGTATTATTAATTTAATGTTAGGCGATGTAATTATTTATTTGTTTACTTTAAATATTAAGGAACGAAAATTTAAGTGGATTCATGTTTTGAAACTTCCTCAATTACCTAATTTTGAAATAACAAACGAAAAACTTAGTGAACTTGAAAGTGCGTATTACCAACATATGTCTTTATTACAGTCTGAAGAACTAAATATTGAATATGTGTCATTATGTAATCATGTGCAATGCGAAGAGAATAGAATTTCTACTAGTGAAAATAAGATTAATATGTATATGACAATAATGCTAACTGTAATTCCGTTATTAGTAGCGATTGTTGATATAAATCAAGTAAAAGAATTATCAATATTAGCTAAACTAAGTATTGCAATTGTTATATATACAATACTTAATATTGGGTTTTATTTGTTTCGAATAATGAAGGTAAAGAAATTCAAATTGAGTAAATTTGGCGAACTAAAGGAATCGTCTGACAAGGTGAAAATGCAAAATTGGCAAATGTATAATGATTGGCAAAATTTGAAGAGCAAAGCAGATTTATATGTGAGTTATGTATTAAATGTTGAGGAATGGATTAAATTTTTAGCAATAATTGGAGTGTTGTTAGCATGCATTTTTTCCATAAATCCAAATTGGATATGTACACAGAAAAACATGCAGGTTCAACAAACAAAAAGTTACGTATGTGTAGTTCAGGTAGATGAGATAAGTGATGTGTATAGTGAAAGTAGTCGAAATTGGAATGCTGTTTTGATGGATTTAAGTCAAAATAAATTTAGTAATGTTATTGTATTGTACAAAGATGATGTGGATATAGATGAAATTCAAATAGTACTAAGTGAATATAGTAAACAAAAGATTGACTATATAAAAGATAAATCTTTAACAAGCAAGAGCGTAAAATTAATTATGGAGGATTAAGATGCTAAAGAAACATATATTAAGTAAATACGGTAGTAAATATAATATTCAAAAAATGGAAATGTTTTCTGTCAATGATGATGGGAGAACAACTCATGAAACAAGAACGGTAGAAATTTCTGATACCGATGAAAAAATAGTATCAAGAACAAAACAGGCAAAGAAAAAAGAAGATAGTGATGTATATATGGTACTTGGTTCAACGGAATTGACAAAAAGTATAGAATTATCAGATTCTGACGAAAGGGTAGAAAGAGAGAATAATTTTTCTAATACACGTGCTATAACAGCATTAACAGAAACTATTGAAGTATCTGATCCGGATGAATATGTCTGTAATGCAAGTACACAGACAACATTTACTGTGGAAACAAGCGATCCCGATGAATTTTATAGTTAATATAAATATAAATGTTTATTACATAGCCATTGTGGTTAAAACCACAATGGTTTTTCTTATCAAATTCGTACTATTTTCATACCCCTTTTCGTATTATCCTCGATTTTAAGTTACCCCAGAAAATTTTACAATAAGTGCATAGTCATTGAGGTACCAACCCAAGGCTTAGCTTACAAATACATAGAACAGGTTTTTACTATATTAATAGTGAATCTGCACTACGCCGTGATTAGTGTGGCTTTGTGGTAAGAGCAGCATTATAGCGAGGCAGATTTATACTGGCGACGGTCAGAGGAAAAGAAACAACTATCGTGTAGGAGATTTAATAAGGCGTTTCTCTGTTGTGAAAACAGTCGATAGACATTCAGACGTGATGACTATGTAGATGTAAGTTACCATTTATAACAAATATCATTTTAAAGAAGGTAACAGAATGAAATATGACAAAATAGAAACAGGAGTTAATTTAAGACAGTTAAGAATAGAAAATAAATTGTCACCGGGAGAAGTAAGTGACATAGTTGATAAAAGCGAATCACACATAATGCAGCTTGAAAGAGGAAGCAGAAACCTTACAGTGGAAATGCTTTGTAAGTTTGCAGATGTGTATAATACTGATCCAAATACAATACTTGGAATTAGCTCACAGAGAATGGTTGTAATGATTGATAAATTAAAATCATTGCCAACAGAAACAAGTGAACAGCTAATCGGCACATTTATTTCTGTCATAGATAACTTAGGAGTACTTGCAGGAGGTGGAAAATAATGTTTAATATGCAAAATGACGAGCAGTCAGCAGTAATGAATCTCGATGAGGTTTGTACATATTTGCGTATTGGAAAGACAAATGCAAGAGCCTTTTTAAAAGAACATGAACACGACTTTGTAATACATATCGGAAATCGGAGTTATGTTGTTAAGAAACTGTTGGATGAATGGCTTATTAAAGAGGCGAAGAGATAAAAGATAATAAAAATTTGATTGAGTCGATATGCGAAGTTTGCTATAATCTTTTTATAGATGAAAACCATATCGGCTCATAGTTTTTAAAAGGAGTTTAGATATGAGTAAAGTAATCGAGAAAACGACAGAAAAGCTTCCAAAGTATGTGAGAAGATTAACCGGAGGAACTTATGAAGCCAGAAAAATGATAAATGGAAGGACGATAAGAGTGTCCGGAAAGAACCTTACGGAAGTTATGCTGGAGTTTGAATTTAAAATAAAGTGTATGGATAATCCTTATCTTGAAGGAGCAAGAATTACATTGGACGAATGGTTTGATACATGGTTTAAAACATATAAGGAGCCAAATATTTGTCAGAATTCCATTTACCCAATGAGAAACAAATATAATTCCACATTTGGAAAAAAGATTGGAAACATGTATCTGGCAGACATCAGAAACATTCACATTCAGAAAACTTTGAAAGAGTTAACTGATGAAGGAAAAGCAGCATCCACATTAAGGGAAGCGCTTGGACGTGTAAGGGAATGTTTGGAGTCAGCGAAAAATAACAGATACATTCAGGAAAATCCTTGCTTTGACATAATAGTACCGTGGAAAAGAACCACAAGTAAAAGAAGATTTTTAACTGTAAAAGAGCAAAATGATTTCTTGGAATCAGTAAGAACAAATCAGTCTTACTTTTATCCAATGATTAAGATAATGCTTCAGACAGGCTTGCGAGTTTCAGAAGTCGGAGGATTGAGATGGGGTGACATTGATTTCAAGAACAAGGTAATTCATGTTCAAAGAGCGTTAACGTGCAATTATGAATATGGAAAGAAAGTAATGAGAATGTCACCAACAAAGACACAGAATTCAGTAAGGGAAATTCCCTTTATGGGTGATGTGGAGGAACAGCTGATTGATCAGAAAAAACAACAGGACCAGACAAAGAAGAATCTTGGAGAAAGATATCGTAGTGAAGAAGGTGAGTTTACAGACTTAGTATTCACCACTTCAATGGGAAGTCCAATGATAAGGCATAATGCTCAGAAAATCATAACTAGAGCAGTTAAGGCTTATAACCTTGAAGAAGGTGCAAGAGCAGTGCAGGAAAACAGAGTTCCTGTTTACATGGAACAGGTAAGTCCTCATACATTAAGAAGAACATTTTGCACCAGATGCTTTGAGGCAGGCATTAATCCGAAAGTTGTACAGTCAGTAATGGGACATGCAACATATTCAACAACCATAGACATATATACAGAAGTTATGGGAGAGATGAAAGAATCGGAGTTGGCAAAGTTTACGCTGGATGTAAACACAAAAGATATAATAAACCAAAATTGAAAAAGCAAACCAAAAATTCGAATAATGTGATATAATCAAAGAGAAAGATTCATATTTGATTTGTTAGAAAGAAACAGCAAATTTGGTTTAAGAAGAATTTAAGCTATATTTGGAATGCTAAAATAGTGTTGTAAAATAGTAGATTTTATAAAAAAGCGTGGTAAATAATACCATAAGTTATCAGATAATAAAGATACATCTTTAGAGTAGTTGCAAAACAGATGCAGTAATTAGTTAGGCTAAAGCCTTGCAAATAAAAAGAGAGACCACAATCGTTATGCTTGCATAAGCGATTGTGGTCTTTTCTTTTTATTTATAGGGCGCAGCCCTCTACTGAGAAGAAGCGAACGGAGGGAGCGGATTCGAAGTAGAGCAAGGGTTGAAGTGGTAGCACACGAAAAAAACATCTTTATAGAATAAATAGATAGAAACTTGAAGTGGATTTAAATTTGTACCATAGCAGATGAAATTTTCTTATATGGTACAAATTTTTGGGAAGATGAGAGTGGCAAAGTTAGAATTTGTACTATATCTGCAAAAAATAGCGTATATGGTACAGATTTAAAGTAATTCAAGCTCTGTAATTTTAAGATTTGTACCATATCAGACAAAAGTTATTTATATGGTACAGATTATGGCTAAATCCATAATTATAAATCTGATATTTGTACCATATGAGCGGAAATTGTTATATATGGTACAGATAGAGAGCTTGTCTGATTCGAATAAGAAGAAATCTGTACCATATATATGAAAATAACCATATTTGGTACAAAAATGAGTAAGTTGAGTCAGAGCAAGCCGGATATGTGTACCATATAGAAGAAAATATAATTGTGTGGTACATATGTCATTTATATGAATTTATAAAAAAGTTCTCCAAGTCTACGAAGCAAAAAACAAACTTAAAATCAATGCAATAAAAATACACACACCTTCGTTTAATTAGCATACGACATCATATAATTATAAATTAAATTTTGTATTGTGTTTTGGAAACACATAATTAAGGTTTCAATACCAGGAGGAGTAAGTATGAGAAAAATAAAAAGAATTTTGGCAGTTACTTTGGCGACAACAATGCTTTTTTCTGCAGTACCTACATCAAATGTTAGCGCAGCAGTAAAGAGTAAAGGGGTGTATTTTACGTTAAAAAATGGAGTTCTTACGATTAAAGGAAAAGGCAAAATGCCAAAATCCATGAAATTCAATGGAAATACGAAAATTAAAAAGGTTATTATTAAGAAAGGTGTTACATCTATTTCGGATAAGGCATTTAAATCTTGCAAAAAATTAAAGAATGTTTCTATTTCAAACACTGTAAAAAACATAGGAAAATACAGTTTTTATGGCACATCCATTGAAAAAATAAGAATACCTAGGAGTGTAGAAACAATCGGAGCAGGTTCCTTATGTAATTGCGAGTCTTTGACCACTGTAACAATGCCAGGGGAATTTAAGGTTTCTCCTTCAAACACAGGGAAAAATCAGGGTATAATAATATTGAAAATATAAAGCTTAATACAGCTTTGGATATTTCCAATATGAAGTATTTTTCGACAGTGAATGTTTATACATGGAATAAAGATTCTAAATATAAAAGCTACGATGGTGTAGTATATTCTAAAGATGGCAAAACCGTTCTGGGAATGCCACTGAAACGAAGTGAATTAATAATAAGAGAAGGCTGCACAACCTTTGATGTTCAGGCGGTTGCATATGATAGTGTTTTCGATGATTCTGATATGTTTGCGTGTGATTCACTTAGAAAAGTAATAATTCCAGAATCAGTCGAAAAAGTGGTAGATAGCAGGAATTTACTTGCAAAGACAAAAAGAGCAGGATTTAAAGTTGAAGATGTTATTGTGAAATCTAAAAATATGGATGGAAATAGCATTGGACTTTTAGCTACATGTTTTAATCAGATTGAAACTGAAAAGCTTATGAAACAATTTCCTAACCAAATAAAGAAGAAAGGTGGAATGTACATAAGCAATGATAATGTGCTTGTAAAATATGAAGGGGAAGCAAAGAATGTTATCATACCTTCTTATGTTAAAGAAATTGCAGATAATGCATTTTATATGGCTAATGTGGAGAGCGTAGATATACCCGATAGCGTTACGAATTTTGGTAAAAATATATTTGAATTATCTAGTGTTGTAAAGGTAAATCTTCCTAAAAACATGAAGACTATTCCTGAGGGAATGTTTAAAAATTGCAGCAATCTTGTTGATGTAAAAATACCTGATTCAGTAGAGAATATCGAAAAAGAAGCATTTTACGGATGTAGCAAGATTGATGTAAATATTGCATTTGGAAAGAATGTAAAAGTGATAAAATCAAAGGCGTTTTCAAATATTCCATGGGAGAAAATTACAGTGCCTGAATCAATAATAAGAATTGATAAAAATGCGTTCGAGGGACCATATGATGATTCAATGAAGAGAATCGTGGTAATAGAGAGTAATTCAAAGAAAATTACACCGGAGGCATTTTATGTTAGTGGAGACGATTTAGACTTAATTGGCAAGACAAGTTTGGAATACAGTAAGAATTTTAAATATGCAGCAACGAAAGCAGTGGCAAGGAACATAAAATATTATGGAAACAAAAAAACAAAATCAGAATACAGCTGGGCAAAAGTAGAAGGCGCTGACGGATACCAGCTTTATGCCAGTGATAATAAGAAATTTAAAGGGAAAATCGTGATAGATGTTTCAAAAAAATACACTAGTAAAAAATTAAACTTTAACGGAAAAGTATCGAAGATATATATGAAAATAAGACCATATAAAAAGGTGAATGGGAAGAAAATGTATGATAGATGGATGAAAACAGTGGGGAATAGAGTGTTTTGATGGTGAGTATTAAAAAAGTGTAATCTTATAAGTAAATAAGAAAAAAGAAAAGCAGTTATGGTGTTGAGCTATAGCTGCTTTTTGATAATAAGGATTGCAGTGAATGGTTTTGACAAGAAAATGTATCTTGTTTTGAAAAATATTTCAAAAATTATGCAGAAAGCAGTAACTTTGATACATGCTAAGAATATAAAAAAGTTGAAGGATGGAGAAAAAAGTTACATAATTAAAAGAAAGATAAGGAAAGTTATGATATTGTGTATGTAAGATTGAATTAAGTTACAAAATGATCTAATTTGTAGAATTGAATAATGAAAGGATAAAAATGTCAGAGAATTTAATGAAAAAAGAAAAACAAGAAAAATTAAATTTGTGGGATAAGATATGCAAATATACTCCACAAATAGCTGTGTTTCTTCCAGTTGTAAGTTTTGTAGCTGGAGGGGGATTTAAATTAGCATGGTTTTTGTACAAAAGTGGTTATTATGGATATTATAATATAGAGGTGAAAAATATATTGGCTAATGACGAAATTGATATTTATAAGTGGATATGTTTTGGTATTGCCACTATATTTTATTTTTGTTATTCAATTCTTTCAGTTAGGAGAATTATAAGTAATAAAATTAATATATTATTTTGGGGAGTGATATTAAATTATATAATATCATTGTTTTTCTGCATAATTGTATTAAAAGAGATTACTTTAGTATCTTTTGTAACAGCGTTAATATTGATACCTTGTAATTGGGTTATGATATTTTCACTTGGCTTCTGCATGGCACATAATATGCAGGAAGATTTAATAAACAAGAATAAGATTAAAAAGAAAAAGAAAGTAAAAAGAGTTTTAAGTAAATTAAAAAATAAATATAAAAATACCAATACGAAACAAAAAAGAGAATGGGTGGATAGGGACTATAAGGTACTAGGGATAATATTAATAACTGCGAGCTTGATATTAGGTGGATTTTTTACCTATGAGGAAGGTGTTAAGACAGCAAAAGATAAAAATAGCTATGGTATAGTAAAAATAGAAAATATTTCATATGCTGTAATTGATGTAGATGAAAAAGAGATGGTTTTACAAAAATGTAATATTAAAAATAATGAAATAGTATTATTTGTAAAAACATATTTGAAAACTGATAAAAATGATAAAATCATAAATTATATAAATTTTGAAAAAGGTAATATACATAGAAACTACAAAGCTGAACAAGAATAATTTTAAGAATAAAAGTAATACTTTTTAGCAAAAAAAGTGTGGTTATATAAAGATGCAGAGCCATACAAAGAATTTGAGGTGTTTGAAAATGAAAATTGAGAATATATTTAGAAAGATACAAGGTTTTCAAAGTATAATTTAAGATAAAATTTTATTTGAAAGTAAATATCCGGTATTGTTTACATGTAAAAATGGAGAAGATGTTTATTTGTTCATATGTTGCCTTGTAAATTTTGAAAAGATTCAATGGATTGGAAGTAAAACAACATATGAAAACTTGATTGAACTTTTGAAAAATGAGATTACAATAAGAAAAGCTTTTTTGAATGTCACAAATGAAAAAATAGTTATTGAATACAACGGGGAAAAAGTAGATTATAGTGTAAAAAAAGCAAATGACATACCAGAAAAGATGTTACCTACCAGTGGTGAATATATGGATGCAGAAGATGGTGAGTTCGACAAAGAAATCTTAGAATTTAAAAAGAGAAGAATGTAGAAGTCCATATTTCAGAAGCTGTATTGATTCCTAAGGATTTACAAAAAACAAATTATTTGGAAGTACAATTAAAACTGGATTTTGGAAAACCAGATGAACGTTTATACTTGACATTAGAAACTGTATCTACATTTGAAATAAAGAAAGATATTAATGTTAACGCAATCAGTGAGGAAGAGGTTCAGAACAAATGTTTCCAAATTACCTTATCTGAACTGAGAAAAACAGTAAAGAAAGTAACGGAAGCATATGGAATACCGGTTGTGGATTTACCGCTGTTTGAAGAAGAGACCGAAAACGAATAAAAATAATATAGCCAGTTGTTATTTTATATATAATAGCAACCGGCTATATTATTTTTTATTATGTGTAATTTGGTGTATGATGCGTGTTAACCATTCAGTACGCAGGTGCGTGGTGTATGTTAATAATATAACAAAGGTTGAAATTTGGAGCAAAATGTCACATAATTATAGATAGAGAATGAGGGGCATAAAGGAAAAATATAATATAGATGCCTACAAGAATTAATGTGGAAGTTATCCATTGAAATTTGAGTAGGTTTTTTTATTGTAAATGGAATGATAGATAAAAAGTTGAAACAAAAAAGTTTTAGGAAGCGAGGAAAACAGTGGCTAATAAGAATAATGCGAATATTGGATTCGAAAAAGAAATATGGGATGCAGCATGTGTATTATGGGGACATATTCCAGCAGCAGAATATAGAAAGGTTATTGTAGGACTTATATTTTTAAGATATATATCAGCAGCATTTGATAAAAGATATAAAGAGCTTGTGGATGAAGGTGACGGATTTGAAGATGACATAGATGCGTATACAATGGAGAATGTATTCTATGTTCCGGAAGAAGCAAGATGGGAGACTATAGCGTCAGCAGCACATAAAGAAGAAATAGGAACTGTCATAGATAATGCAATGAGAGCAATTGAAGCTGATAATAAAACATTAAAAGACGTGCTTCCGAAAAATTATGCAAGCCCTGATTTGGATAAAAGAATATTAGGTGATGTAGTTGATATATTTACAAATAGCATAGATATGTCTTCTACAGAAGTAGATGAGGACTTGTTAGGAAGAACTTATGAATATTGTATTGCAAAATTTGCGGAGAAAGAAGGAGCCAGCGGAGGAGAATTTTACACACCGGCAAGTATTGTAAAAACATTAGTTGAAATTTTAAAACCATTCGACAATTGCCGTGTATATGATCCTTGTTGCGGTTCAGGTGGAATGTTTGTACAAAGTTCAAAATTCATAAAAGCTCATAATGGAAAAATAGGAACGATTTCTGTATATGGTCAGGAAGCAAATGCGGATACATGGAAAATGGCTAAAATGAATATGGCAATCAGAGGAATAGATGCAAACTTAGGGGCATATCAGGCAGATACATTTACAAGTGATTGGCACAAGACTTTGAAAGCAGATTTTATATTAGCAAATCCACCATTCAATTATCATCCATGGAATCAGGAAAAATTAATTGATGATCCAAGATGGAAGTATGGATTGCCACCAGCAGGAAATGCCAACTATGCTTGGATTCAGCATATGATACATCATCTTGCATCAAATGGAAAAATAGGTTTAGTACTTGCAAATGGAGCTCTTTCTACACAAGCCAGTGGAGAAGGAGAAATAAGAAAGAAAATAATAGAAGATGATTTGATTGAAGGAATTGTAGCAATGCCTACACAGCTTTTCTATAGTGTAACAATTCCTGTAACATTGTGGTTTATAACAAAAAATAAAAAGCAAAAAGGAAAAACATTGTTTATAGATGCCCGAAATATGGGACATATGGTAGATAGGAAACATAGAGATTTAGATGACGAAAAGGACATAAAGCTATTAGCAGATACGTTTGAGGCATTTCAAAATGGAACATTAGAAGAAAAGAAAGGATTTAGTGCCGTAGCAACTATAGAAGAAATTGCTAAACAAGATTACATTCTTACACCAGGACGTTATGTTGGAATTGCAGAACAGGAAGATGATGGTGAGCCTTTTGAAGAAAAGATGACACGACTTACATCGGAATTATCGGATATGTTCAAAAAGTCACACGAACTTGAAGAGGAGATTAAGAAAAAGTTGGGAGCTATTGGGCATGAAATTAAATGATAAGAGATATTTTTTAATATTTGATACAAATATATTGCATAAATCATATAAAAGTCAGGCTGATTTCACAACATTTTCACTTAATACAGCTTTTTATAATTGCATTGAAATGATTAACAAACTCGATATATATGAAAGAGTAGAAATCGCTATTCCAGTTGTTGTTTGGAATGAATTAAAAAAACAAATTATTGAGGCTCACGATAAACAAATTTTAGAATATCAAAAATGGAAATTTCCAGAATATCATGTTAGATGTTTACAGGGATTAAATTATATTAATTATATAGATAATCAGATTAATGAATATAAAAAAAATATTTCAAGTGGAATTAATAAGATATTGGAATTACCTATTCCAAATAATAAATGTTTTACAAGAATAGTAGAGCGTGCATTTGAAAAAAAAGCACCATTTGAGGGAAAAGAAAAAAATTCAGACAAAGGATTTAAAGATGTACTAATATGGGAAAGTATATTAGAATTAGTGGAAATTAATCCAAAATCAGAAATTATATTTTATTCTCAAGATAAAGGATTCGAAGAAAATTTAAAAATTGAGTTTAAAGATTTATATTCTGAATCAACAATTAATATATGTTCAACTAGAGAGGAAGTTAAAAAACAATTACAGGATTGGGCAAAAGAGATAGATGAGTATTCATATTTGCCAATTCAGGAAATAGATGAAGAACAGAAAGTTCATGAATGGATTAAATCATCAGATTTTACAACGCAATTAATAAATATAAATTTGGGGATTGTAGAAAAAAGCAGATTAGTAAAAGATGTATCTATACATTTGATATCATATGACAATGTAGAAATATTTGATGAAAATGACAATGAAATGATATTTAGGTTTGAAGCAAAAATAAAAAATATATACAATTTTTATGATGGCGGTTCAACCGAAGAAGTAATTAATATTAACGTAGAAGCTGAATATGTTTATGATGAAAAATTCACCATTTTAGCTGTTGGCAAAATAAATGAGTATGAGTATAGAAGTGAGGTGAAAAAATATTGTGTCTATGGAAAAATGAAAAAATAAGTAAATATATAGAAATAAATCCGAAGGAAACATTACATAAAGGAACATTAGCTAAAAAAATTGGAATGGATAAATTGAAACCTTTTTGCAGAGATGTAAGTGAGTATGAAGTAACAGAATATTCTGGAGGAGTAAAGTTTAGAAATGGTGATACTATAATGGCACGTATTACCCCTTGTTTAGAGAATGGGAAAACGGCAATGGTTAATATTCTTGAAGAAAATGAAGTAGGATTTGGCTCTACAGAGTATATAGTGTTTCGAGCAAAGAAAGGAATTGCAGATGAAGATTTTGTTTTCTATTTAGTACTAAGTCCTATAGTAAGGGACACTGCAATTAAATCCATGGTAGGATCTTCAGGGAGACAGCGAGTACAAATAGGAGTTATTCAAGATATGGAAGTGCCATTCCCTGATTTAAACATACAGAGAAAAATTGCATCTATATTAAAAAACATAGATGATAAAATTATGATTAATAGTAGAATAAACAATAATTTAGCGGCTTAGAGTTAGATGTTGGAGACATCAAGTTCGCCGGACATTAGTTTTGGTAAAAGCGTGTCACGGGTTGTAGCTAATCGTGCATTTTCGTCTTTGTTATGACCAATCATCTCAAAAATCGGAGTTACAATGGATGTATAATTACGAACATCGTCAAAGTTTAAGTCACTTATCGGCATAGCGGCTATATGCTGAGGATAAATGTGAGGCTGTGCAGAACCCGTTTGAGAATCGTATATTTCTCTTTGTCGTTTTTTTAATAGTACATACCAAAAATAAACATCATCTGTCATAGAACTATCAATGAAAGATGAATCAGATGACCAAATAGGTATGTTCCATAAGCTGACAAATCCTGCATTTGCACCTGAAGCAGATATAGCAAGAACGGGAGCCTTAGTGTTAGCTGTATTGTGATAAGTCGATGGCTCTAATCCACCAGCTACAACTGGGACATTGCCAAACACAGCATTTTTGGATAATAAGCCTTTACCTCTTTTTGGTGTTATGGTATCTCCGATGGTATTTTCACCATTGGTAATATTCGGAAACATACTATCAAAAATAGCCTGCGTTTGCTGCTCTAAATTATTGTTTAAAATAGAACCCATGACTTCTGCGGGTGGCAGGAGTTAACAAAGGGAACGTCCACCTATAATTGTTCTCTAAAAAATATTTAAAAAGGAGAACATAGAATGAAAGATGATTTAATCAAAGATATTATTCAAGAAATGTTGCCATTTTTGAATAATGCACAAGGTGAAAAATTAAGAGATGTTTTGCAGTATACCTTTGCAAAATACGAGATTAATGGCAAAGTAACAGAAGATAAAGAAGTAGAACAAAATTTTGTGGAGTTGTTTTTGTCTGCAAAAAGAATAGAAGGTTGTTCAGAGAAGTCTTTAAAATATTATAAAGCAACTATTAATAAGATGTTATATAAGCTAAACAAAGATGTGAAAAGAATTAATACGGAGGATGTAAGAACATACTTGACACAATACCAAGAGAGAAAGAAGGCAAGTAAGGTTACAATAGACAATATACGTCGCATTCTATCAAGTTTTTTTTCATGGTTAGAAGACGAGGATTATATATTGAAAAGTCCTGTTAGGCGAATACATAAAATAAAGACAAGAACAAATATAAAAGAAACATATTCAGATGAAGCACTGGAAATGATGAGAGACAATTGCAAGGAAGTAAGAGATTTGGCAATTATAGATATGCTTGCATCAACAGGGATGCGTGTTGGTGAAATGGTTTTGCTAAATCGAAATGATATAGATTTTAACGAAAGAGAGTGCATTGTTTTTGGGAAAGGAAGTAAAGAAAGAGTTGTTTATTTTGATGCTAGAACAAAAATACATTTACAGAACTATTTAGAAAGTCGAAAGGATAATAATCAAGCTTTGTTTGTGTCGTTGAAATCACCTTATAAAAGGTTAAAAATTGGAGGAATCGAGTCACGATTACGAGAATTTGGAAGATCATTAGGATTACAAAAAGTACATCCACATAAGTTTAGAAGAACACTTGCAACTATGGCAATAGACAAAGGAATGCCAATAGAGCAACTTCAACAACTTTTGGGGCATAGAAAAATAGATACAACATTACAGTATGCAATGGTAAAACAGAGCAATGTTAAAATTGCGCATAGGAAATATATTGGATAGGATGGATAATAATATGACTGAATGGAAGGAATGTAAAATAAGTGACATTGGAACAGTTGTAGGAGGAGCAACACCTTCAACTAAAAATAAGAAAAATTATGAAAATGGAGATATTCCATGGATTACACCAAAAGATTTATCAACATTTTATGGACGTTATATAAAATGCGGAGAAAGAAATATTACTAAAGAGGGATTTGATAGTTGTTCAACAAGATTACTACCTAAAAATTCTGTGTTATTTTCATCAAGAGCACCAATAGGTTATGTAGCTATTGCTGAAAATGAGATGTGTACAAATCAAGGATTTAAAAGTGTTATACCTAATAAAAATATAGATTCGTTGTTTTTATATTATTTGCTTAAATTTAACAAAGATAAAATCGAAAGTATGGGAAGTGGTACAACATTTAAAGAAATATCTGGAAATACAATGAAAAATATAAAAGTATGTATACCATCAGATATAAAGGGGCAAAAAAAAATAGCGGAAATATTGGGGAATATAGATGATAAAATAGAGAAAAATAGAGAGATAAACAATAATTTAGAGCAGCAAGCTAAAGCAATCTTTAAATCCTGGTTTATTGATTTAGAGCCATTTGATAAAAAAATGCCGTCAGATTGGAAAATTGGAACTATTCATGATTTAGCTAAAGATGTTATTTGTGGAAAAACACCATCAACTAAAAAGTCTGAATATTATGGTTTTGAAATTCCTTTTATCACAATACCTGATATGCATGGAAAAACCTATATCGTTACTACCGAACGTTATTTGTCCAAACTCGGAGCAAGTTTACAACCAAAAAAAAGTTTGCCTAAAAATTCAGTATGTGTAAGTTGTATAGGCACTGCTGGTTTAGTTTCACTTGTATCAGAAGAAAGTCAGACCAATCAGCAGATAAATTCAATCATACCAAAAGATGATTTTTCACCATACTATATTTATTTATTAATGCAAACACTTTCAAATACTATCAATAAGCTTGGTCAAAGCGGAAGTACTATAGTTAATTTAAACAAGTCACAGTTTGGAAAAATACAAGTCACAATCCCAACACTGTCAGTAATGCTTAAATTTGATGAAATTATATCTCCACTATTTAAAAAAATACTTCAAAATCAAAAAGAAAACTTAAAACTTATATCATTAAGAGACTCATTGCTTCCTAAATTATTGTCTGGCGAACTTGATGTCTCCAATATTGACCTTTAAGCCAATAAATTATTGTTTACAACTTTTATAATTTAAAGAAAGGATGATTTTATGGAAAAGAAACCAATTTTGGCAATATGCTATGATTTTGATAAGACTTTATCACCAGATGATATGCAGGCACAAGGATATATACAGTCTGTTAATTACGAAGTATCGGATTTCTGGAAAGAATCAAACAAATTAGCGGCAGATAATGATATGGATCAAAACCTTGCGTATATGTATATGATGCGTGACAAATCAAGAGGAAAATTAGTATTCAACAAAGAAACATTACGTGATGAGGGAAGCAAAGTGAAATTATTTCCTGGTGTTAAAACATGGTTTGATAGGATTAATGAATATGGAACAGCTAAAGATGTTATTGTAGAACATTATATTATTTCATCTGGACTAAAAGAGATGATTGAAGGAACGGAAGTGGCTAAGCACTTTAAAAAGATATATGCAAGTTCATTTTATTATGATGATAGAGGAGAAGCTGTATGGCCGGCTCAAGTAATAAACTATACTAATAAAACGCAGTTTTTGTTTAGAATTGTAAAAGGAGTTCTTGACATAAATAATCAAGAGGTAAATTCGCATTTTGAAGCTAATCAATATCATATACCTTTTAGAAATATGGTGTATATTGGCGATAGTGACACAGATATACCTTGTATGAAGCTTGTAAACGTAAATGGAGGACATTCTATAGGAGTGTATAATGCCGAAACGAAAGACAAGTCCAAAGTATTTAGAATGCTTGATGAGGATAGAATAAAGTATTTTGCTCAGGCAGACTATACAGCAGGCTCAAAGTTAGAGAAGTTGGTAAAACAAATAATTGACAGAACTATTGCAAATGAAAAATTAGAAGACTTTCATTTTTCTTGTGTTTCAGAAAAAATGAATGAGACAAAAGGACAGAGTGAAGAGGAACTAAGAAAAGAAGAATTAATAGACAAACTTGAAGATAGTGAAAGTTTTGCAAATACTCATATAGTTATTAAACAATTATTAGAAATTAAAGAATGGTCAGAAAATCAGAAAGCAAAATTATTCAAGATTGCATTGGAAAATAATCAGGTAACATACATTTTAAAAGATGGAGATGTTAAAAAGTTTTACAGTGAAATATGTAAAGATGATAATAGTGAAGAAGCAAAGAATATAAAAGATATTATAAACAAGGAAAAATAGAGGTGATACATATGTCCACAATATTTACAGAAGCTGACTACGAAAATTCCCTAATAGAGTTATTCCAGAATATGGGATATGAGTATGTTTACGGACCAGAGGTTGAAAGAGATTTTTACAGTCCGTTATACAATGATGTGTTAATTGAATATATGCATAGATTAAATCCTTCTTTACCTGAGGAGGCTATTTCTGATGCTTTATACAAATTAAAAAATTACGATAATGGAGATATTGTACAGAAAAATGAAGCATTTATGGAATATATTCAAAATGGAATCCCTGTTAGGTATACAGTTGATGGAGAACAGGCTTCATCTATAGCATATATTGTGGATTATAAGAATATAGACAACAATTCTTTTATTGTAGCAAATCAATGGACATTTATTGAAAACAGTAATAAGAGACCGGATATAATATTGTTTGTTAACGGATTGCCGGTTGTATTAATAGAATTAAAATCACCATCTAGAGAAGAAACAGACGCTTCAGAAGGTTATGTACAGATACGAAATTACATACACGAAATCCCATCTATGTTTATTTATAATTGCATAAGCGTAATAAGTGATCAATTAACATCCAAGGCAGGTACAATTACTTCTGGTGAGGACCGCTTTATGGAGTGGAAGACGAAAGATGGAAGCTATGAGAATACACAGTATGCTCAATTTGATACATTTTTTGAAGGAATGTTTGATAGGGCAAGATTATTGGATATTATTAAGAATTTTATTTGCTTTTCGGATGAAGGTTTAAAGAAATATAAAATTTTGGCTGGATATCACCAATATTTCGCAGTTAACAAAGCTATTGAAATGGCAAAGAAAGCCACAGTTACAGATGGAAAAGGTGGAGTTTTTTGGCATACGCAAGGTTCAGGAAAATCTCTTTCAATGGTATTTTATGCGCATTTGTTACAGGAAGCGTTAGATAGTCCAACTATAGTTGTTATTACAGACAGAAATGATTTGGATGACCAGCTTTTCGGTCAGTTTGCAAAATGCAGTAAATTTTTAAGACAAATGCCTGTCCATGCTACATGTAGAAAACTTGGAAAGAATGCGTCAAAAGATGATATTGGACTAAAGGATTGGTTAGACGGCAGACAGGCTAACGGAATTATATTTACTACAATGCAGAAGTTTGAAGAGTCAGAAGAGCCATTATCAGAAAGACGAAATATTATTGTAATGGCTGATGAAGCTCATAGAGGACAGTATGGCTTAAAAGAAAAGGTCAAAATGGTAAAAGATGAGGATGGAAATGAAGAAGCAAAGATAGTAATAGGAACTGCAAGAATTATTAGAAATTGTTTGCCAAATGCTACATATGTAGGCTTTACTGGTACACCTATATCTATGAAGGACCGTAGTACAAGAGAAGTATTTGGTGATTATATAGATATCTATGATATGACACAAGCTGTAGAAGATGGTGCAACAAGACCAGTATATTATGAAAGTAGAGTTATAAAGTTAAAACTTGACGAAAATACACTTAAATTAATAGATGCAGAATATGATTTGATGGCAGAAAATGCAGATGCAGAAGTAGTTCAAAAAAGTAAGAAGCAGTTAGGACAGATGGAAGCTATTCTTGGAAATGATAAGACAATTAATTCACTTGTAGAAGATATTTTGGATCATTACGAGAATAATAGAGAAAATCTTCTTACAGGTAAAGCAATGATTGTTGCATATTCAAGATCAATTGCTATGAAAATATATAAAAAGATTCTTGAATTACGCCCTGATTGGACTGAAAAAATTGGTGTTGTCATGACGGACAGCAATAAAGATCCAGAAGAATGGAAAGAAATAATTGGAAACAAACGTCATAAGGACGAAATGGCAAAGAAGTTTAAGGATAATAATAGCCAACTTAAGATAGCTATAGTGGTTGACATGTGGCTTACAGGATTTGATGTACCTTCTCTGGCAACAATGTACGTATATAAACCGATGAAGGGATATAATCTTATGCAGGCAATAGCACGTGTTAATCGTGTTTTTAAGGATAAAGAAGGTGGACTTGTAGTTGATTATGTTGGCATTGCGTCTGCTTTAAAAGAGGCTATGAATGACTATACATCAAGAGATAAGAAAAATTATGGTGATACTGACGTTGCGAAAGTTGCATATCCGAAGTTTCTTGAAAAACTTTCTATATGTCAAGATTTCTTTTATGGTTATGACTATTCTAAATTTATGTCAGGTACTGATTTGGAAAGATCAAGAACAATCAGTGGAGGAGTAAACTTTATTGTTGATATACATAAAGAAGAAGATAGAACAGAATTTTTGAAAGAAGCATTGCTTTTAAGACAGGCATTATCTCTTTGTTCTTCAATGGTTGAAGAATCAGTACGTGTTGAGGCTGCCTTTTTCGAATCAGTTAGAGTTTTAGTAATGCGACTTATGAATCAAGGACATGGAAAGAAAATTTCGTTGCCGGAAATGAATGCGAGAATTAACGAATTATTAAAGGCGAGCATTAAAAGTGATGGTGTAATAAATCTGTTTTCTGATGTTTCACAGAATTTTTCTCTATTTGATCCTAAATTTCTTGAGGAAGTTTCAAAGATGAAGGAGAAAAATCTTGCAGTAGAATTATTGAAAAAATTGATTGCAGAGCAGGTTCGTATATATAGGAGAACTAATGTGGTAAAATCAGAAAAATTCAGCAAATTAATACAGGAAGCTATGAACAGGTATCTAAATGGAATGCTTACAAATGAGCAGGTTATAGAAGAACTTCTAAATCTTGCAAAGCAGATTGCAGCTGCACAAAAAGAAGGAGAAAAGCTAGGACTAACTGCGGATGAATTGGCATTCTATGATGCACTTACAAAACCACAGGCAATAAAAGATTTTTATGAAAATGAGGAATTGATTGCTATAACAAAAGAACTTGCAGATACGTTGAGAAAAAATCGCACAATCGACTGGCAGAAAAGGGATTCAGCCAGGGCTCGAATGAGAATGATGATTAAAAAACTGCTTAAGAAGCATAAATATCCACCAGAAGGAATGGATGATGCAGTGCAGACTGTTATGAATCAATGCGAGTTGTGGACGGATAATAATGATATGATACAAGAAAAGGATGAAATAAATCTTAATAGCAAAGTTCATTCCTTTAACGAAGAAAAAAACTTCATGTTAGTGGCTGAGTCACAAACCAAATATGGACAGGAATAGGAGAAATATATTTTGGATGCAACGAAAGGAAACATATATTCAATACTAAATGGTAATAAACAGTTTTTGATTCCAGTATATCAACGATATTATAGCTGGGATATTGAACAATGCAAAAGACTTTGGAATGATATTGTTGGTATGCAGAAAAAGAATAAACAAGGACATTTTGTAGGTTCTATTGTTAATATTGCAGAACAAGCAATGCCAACAGGGGTTCAGAAATATATGATTATTGATGGACAACAGAGAATGACAACGTTAACTTTATTATTGATAGCGCTTAGGGATTATTCAATAGATCATCCGGAAGACATCAGCATTAATTTTCGACGAATAGATAATATGCTACTTAAAAATGAATATGAAAATGGTGATGAAAGATACAAATTATTATTAACGGAGAACGATAGAGATATTCTTATAAATTTAATAGAGAGAAAGCCAATATCTGAGAATATAGTGTCACGCTTATTGACGAATCATAGTTTTTTTGTGGAGCAAATAGAAAAAAAAGAGTTAATGCCGGCAGAAATTTATGAATCTATAGGAAAACTTCAGATAGTAAATATAACGTTGGATAGAGCAGTGGATGATGCACAGGCAATTTTCGAGAGTTTAAATTCTACAGGCAAAGAATTGTCAGAATCAGATTTAATCCGAAATTATATACTTATGGGGTTAGAAAATGATGAGCAAAGCTTTATTTATGAACATTTTTGGAGACCTATGGAGTTAATGTTTGATTATGAAAAACAAGGCACAATCATGGATAAATTTTTCCGTGATTATCTCACAATGAAATTGACAAGGATTCCTAAAATAAACAAAGTTTATGAAGAATTTAAATTATATCATATAAATTGTGAGTTTTCGTCGGTCGCTGATTTATGTGAAGATTTATTAAAATATACAAAATATTACACAGATATGGTATTTGTTAGAAATTCAAATCCTGAAATAAAGAATTTGTATGCGGATGTAAATGATTTACGTATGGAAGTAGCATTTCCATTTCTACTTAAGGTACACAATGATTGTTCAGAGAAAATTATAACAGAAGAAAATTTGATTGAAATACTTAAAATATGTATAAGTTATGTTTTTAGAAGAAGTATTTGTGATATTCCGACAAACTCTTTAAATAAAACATTTGCAACTTTGCGAAATGAGATAAAACAGGATGATTATATGAATTCTATTAAAGCATTTTTCGTTTTACGAGATGATTATAAACAGTTTCCAAATGATGATAAATTTGAGAATGCATTTTGCTCAAGAGATATTTATAATATGCGTTCAAGAAATTACATTTTAAGTCATTTGGAAAATTATAAGAATAAGGCTCCTATTGTAATTGAAAATTATACTATTGAGCATATTATGCCACAAAATACTAACCTTAATGATGAATGGAAGAAAGAATTGGGGCCTAATTGGAAAGATGTGCAGAAAAAGTATCTTCATACAATAGGAAATCTTACACTTACAGCTTATAATTCTGAAATGAGTGATAAGCCGTTTATTGTAAAAATGGAGATGGAAGGTGGATTTAAGGAAAGTGCATTAAGATTAAACTCCTATCTTGTTAAATTGACAGAATGGAATGAAAATCATATTAAAGAGAGGGCAAAATTATTAACGGACAAAGCAAAGCAAGTATGGAAGTATCCTATGATATCAGAAAAAGAGCTTGCACCGTATTGTGTAGAGGAAAAGCTAGTTCATAAGTATTCATTAGATACATATGATTTTAATGTGTTTACTAAGACGCTATTTGAAGTATTAGATAAGCGAATTATGAATCTTTCATCAGATGTAAAGAGAGAATATAAAAAATTGTATATTGCATACAAAGTGGATACAAACTTTGTGGATGTGGTAGTACAAAAACAGAGATTAAGAATATCTGTAAATATGAAGTTTACAGACATTTATGATCCTAAAGGAATATGTAAGGATATTACAGGCATTGGACGTTGGGGAAACGGAGATGTTGAAGTATTTATGGATCATACATCAGATGTAGACAATGTTATGGAAATAATTGAACAATCTTATAAGCAGCAGGAGGAATAGAATCTTTTGCATTATGAGAAAATCAGCTGATACATTGAGAATAAGAAGATAACTATTTGTAATAGCACTAATAACTATGGGCATATGGAGATGAGGTGAAGTCATAGGAATGAATACGGACAAACTTATTGGGATGCGTGTAATAGAAGTAAATAAAAAAACAATAGGTATAATAACAAATATAAGCAATGGTCTTATGTCAGTGGATTATTATGGACAAATAGTAAAATATTTATACCCATCAGCTTTTGCAAATTATTTAGAATTAGAAGATGAAGAGTTGCAAGAAAAATTAAAAGAAGATAGTATAGATTCTTCATTTGAAGAATTTTGTAAAGAATATAAAATGCTACTTAATCAGGAAATTAAGTATTTACGTTTAACTGGGGGAAAAAAGAAAAAAATTATTGATGGTGAGAGGCTTACATCGAAAAAAGGAGAATATTTGTATGCTTTTGACACTGATATAGAATTACATTATCCGGAAGGAACAGCAATAAAGTTATGGCTTCCTGAAAGAATTGTAAAAGCTTACATTATTTCTTGTGAGGATTTTACCATTATTATACAAACTATGGAATATATAGGGGAAAGTATCGAGAGTATTGATTTTACATCTGAACAATGGCATTTGTTAGAATCGTTAAGCGATAGATTAGATGAAATGAATCAAGAAAAAAATTCACTAGCATATGATATTGCGTGTAGAGGAAGAAATCAGATTAGTCAATGGTCTGGCATTGTTAGTGGCCAAAATATGGCTTTGAATAGGGCTACATCTGAAAAAATTACATTTATATGGGGACCACCAGGAACAGGAAAAACGGAAACATTAGCCAATATAGCAATAGAACACATTAATAAGGGAAGAAGAGTGCTAATGTTGTCATATAGTAATGTTTCAGTAGATGGTGCTTTATTGCGAGTGGCAAACAAAGTAGACTTGCCAAAAGGAAAAGTAATTCGCTATGGTTATCCACAAACAAAAAAGTTGATTGAGAGCAAATACCTTACATCATATAAATATATTCTTCATAAAAATCCTAATTTGGAACAAGAGTATAAAAATTTATTAGAAAAAAAGAAAAAATTAAAGAAAAAATCGGAAGAGAGAATTGAAATAAACAAAAAACTAAATAAAATTAGGGAAAATCTCTTAGAACAGGAAAAAGCGTTGATTCATTCATCACTATTTGTCGCAACTACAATATCAAAGGCAACGGCAGATAAGGAGATATATAAGCAACAGTTTGATGTTGTGATTTTTGATGAGGCAAGTATGGCATATGTTCCTCAAGTTGTATTTGCAGCAGGGCTTGCAAAGTCTTTTTTTATATGTATTGGAGATTTTTGCCAACTTCCGGCAATTGTGCAAAATAAAGAAAAAAATAAGTTATCAAAAGATATTTTTGAACATACAGGAATTACAGATGCAGTAGAAAATAATCAAGGACATAATTGGTTAGTTATGTTAAATGTTCAATATAGGATGCATCAGGATATTGCGAATTTTGTAAGTAAGGAAATGTATGGAGATCGTTTAAAAACGCACAATAAAATTATTGAAAGTCGAAATGAAATTGCGGCATGTAGGCCTTGTGCTAATTCGGCAATGGCAATGGTGGATTTAAGTAAGATGTATTCAGTTTGTACAAAAATAAAGGATAATTCTAGGATTAATATTCTATCAGCGTTATTTAGTATTAGAATTGCAGAAATAAATATTACTATGTATGAAGTTGGAATTATCACGCCATACAATGCTCAGTCTAGACTAATTTTGGCAATGTTAAGAGATATACAAGAGTATGACAGTAGATGGGAAAAGGTGATTTGTTCAACAGTCCATCAGTTTCAGGGCTCAGAAAAGTCTATTATCTTATACGATGCAGTAGATTGTTTTAGAATGCCATATCTGGGAACTTTACTTACATCATTGCAAAATGATACTGCCAACAGACTGTTTAATGTTGCGTTTACTAGAGCAAAAGGAAAGTTTATCCTGATTGCTAATCGAGATTATTTAAAAAGAAAGCACATATCAAAGAAATTAATTTTTACAAAGGCAATAAACAAAATTGCTAATGAAGGAAATTTCATTAAAGGATTGCTAGTTCTAGATGAACTAATGCCAAGTGAAAATGAAAAGACGATTGTGTATGTTGAAGATAGAGAGAGAAGTTGGAAAACGTATATTGAAGATATAAAGGTTGCAAAAAAAAGCATACATATGGATATACCAGATGTTATAGAAGAAAATGATGAAGCATTAGAAGAATTATGTAATGTTTTGAATGAAAAAAAGGAGCAAGGATTGAATATATGTATTAGATTATCTGAAGATATAAATTTACCAGATAAATTGGAAAAATATAGAAGAAATTATGAATATGTTACAAATCCAATTACACTTATTGACAAAAAGAAAATATGGTTTGGACAACCTTTATATGCAGCTGACTTTATATCAGAAGGAGAAATATTAGGTACAGAGTGTTTTCCATGTATAAGGTTTATAGGTAAACATACAACAAGATTAATTCAAGCATTTTTAGAGATATAAAGTACATGAAAAGGAGGGGGAAACGTGAATTTAAATGACGAACCTGAAAGATTAAAAGAAGAGGAACAAATAATTCTTAACAAGTTAATTGCAGAGATGGATGAAGTTATTAATTTGTTAGATAAAAGAATAAAGGATAATATAGATAAAGCAAAAGACATTGATATTTCATTAAATCCTGATTTATATTTGTCTAAATTATTAAATAATAAGGAAAATAAAGAAGCAAAAGAAAAACGCAAAAAGATATTAAAGGCAAGAGATGCATTATATGAAAAAAGACTTTTATTAGAATGTAGTGATGATTATGGAACGGATGTTGTTGAAATTAAGGTGGGACTTCATTCTTGTCAACCATTTGTTACACTATGGACAATGCCTATATGTCGTAATTTTATATTGAATAATTCATGCACAAAGTTTAAGAGAACAGAAAAAAATAAATATGGTGAAGAATTTTGTACAAATTATAAATTATTGGTAAAAAATGAAATTAAGGTGAGGTTTACACAAGTTGTAAAGGCATTAAATCTATATCCGGGAATATTTGATGAACGTCTATTAAAAAAATGTAAAGATAGTAATTTTTTTAGTAGTGAATACATAGAAAAATTGACAAAAGAGTTTGATTCAGATAAATATAATCCAGATAATGTAGCCGAAATTATAGCAGATGAGTTTTTACAGGAATTATTAGAACGAAGATCAACTCGAGAGTTTAAAAATATTGTTTTTTCTATACAGAAAAAACAAGGAGAAATTATTCAAGCAAATTATCATAAAAACATGATCGTTCAAGGATGTGCAGGTTCCGGTAAATCGATGATTATGCTTCATAGATTACCAATTATTTTATATGATAATCCAAATAGCTTGAAACGAACAAATCTTTTCATTATTACACCTTCAGATATGTATATACAAATGGCAGAAAATATGAGACAGCAGCTAGAGATTTCTGATATAAAGATGGGAACTATAGAACAATACTATGATTATTGTATTGGAAAGTATAGTGGACATAAACCTGGTGAATATGGAAGCATACGACATACTGCTAAAATAGATAATAAAATTGAAAAATATATCTATTCATCAGAATGTATCATAGACTTAAAAAAATATTATGATCAATTAAGTGGAACAAAAAATCCTGTTATTGAAAAAGGAATAAATATATTTAAAATAGATGGAAAAGTTTTGTACAAAGATATTACCTATTTGCAGAAAGTAACAAGTAAATTATTAATAACACAGAATGTTATTAATGAAAATGGACGAGTTATATCATTATATTTTAATTTGATTAAAAAGGTAATTGCTTCAATGCAAAGAATTAGTGTGAGCTTGAAGTATCGTAAGCAGAATATACTCAGAGAAATAAATAAAAGAATTTCTCAAAATGAGGAAGAAACAGTTAATGCTGAAAAAGAATTAACAAAATTAGATGAAAATATTAACGAAAAAGCAATAGTCAATAGAGAAAAAATAATTGAACAAGCAAAAGACAATATAGATAGACTTAAAGCTGAAATATATATAATAAATGAAGATGATAAGTACTTTAATTCTATGATAGAATATAGTAAAAAGATAGAAAATAATATTAAATCATTTCGGACACTAAAATCTGAATATAGCCAAAACAAAATGGAAGATGTATATGATGCAATTGAAAATATAGGACAATTAATCGGCACATTTTTTATGATTGCATGGGAATGCAGCATGATAGAGGATAAGTATGGGGAGTATGTAGAAAAAATAAAATATGAAATAGACAAGGCGCGTGTTCAGGTAGAAGTTTTGCAGAAAACAAATGAAAAGTATTTAAGCTTTAAGGAATATAATGAGATTATTGAACTGAGAAATCAATTAAATTATATAAGAGAGAGCGTGGCAAAGAATGCATACGATATGATTTTGAAAAAGGTTGGAATAAAAGAAAACAAAAATGGAAAAATGCCAACACAAAATTATTCCGCATATTTATATTTACAAGCATTATATCAATTTCAAGGAAGTCCTAATAGTGAAAAAGAAGCACTTTTATCTATAGATGAGGCACAGGGAATTGCTCCGGAAGAAGTTAGATTGCTAAAAAATATAAATGGAAATGATATTGTTTTCAATATGTTTGGTGATGTGCATCAGCATATTGAAAATACTAAGGGAATAGATAAATGGAGTGAACTTTCTGATATTATAGATTTTGATTTTTACGAAATGCAAGAAAACTATAGAAATTCTTCACAAGTTACAGAATATTGTAATAAGGTGTTTAATATGAAAATGAAAGCAATAAATACTGCTGGTAAGGGAGTTCATAAATTAAACACTGAGGAAGAATTTAAAGATTCTATTGTTACACAACTTTTAGATGAACAAAGGACAGGTCTAGCTGCTATTCTTATAGGTGATGATGAAGAAGCAAAATACATATTGGATATTTTTGCAGAATATAAGGAAAAATTTAATGATATGACGGACGGAAATTCTACTTTGCATCATACAAGATGGAATATTATGAATATTGATGATGCAAAAGGCCTAGAGTTTAGTTCGGTTATTTCTTTTACTGGAAGGATGTCTAAAAACGAAAAATATATAGCATACACAAGAGCATTAGATGAATTATTTGTATATCCGGTGATAGTTGAAATTAACAAGTATAATAAACAACAGTATTTAAGTAAGAAAATAAAATCTGAAATTAAAAATAATATAGCTGAAAAAACAAAGCACACAGCGAGCAAGATAGAAAGTGATTTTTCTATAAGTGATGTAAGAAATTTTTTTAAAAAAAATGGATTGAAGGTTGTAGATAATCGAAATGTAAACGGAAGACTATGGGTTGTAGGCGAAAAGTTAGAAATTAGAAATATTGTTAATGAAGCTATTACTAAATTTGGTATTTCGGGAAAATATGCATCAAGTAAAGAAATTAAAAATCGTACTGGTTGGTTTACAAAGACGAAAAAGTAAAAGAATTTGATTACTTATAAAAACATAGGAGATGAGTACGGAGAATTTGTTGAAATCAATAGAATTAAATAGTTTTATTCTAATGCAACCAATAGTTGCCTAAAATGATAGTCATAGTTGTGGATTGCAATCTACAGATTTGTTAATATTGTCCCATTAGAAAAAGCAATGGAGGATTTATATTATGGGTTTAAAAGAAAATATTGCAGATTACAGAAAGAAAATGGGACTTACACAAGAACAATTAGCAGAAAAATGTAATGTGTCACGACAGGCAGTTACAAAATGGAAAAGTGGAGAAAGTGAGCCATCAATTGCTAAAGTAAGGATTCTTTCAACAGTTTTTAACATAAGTATAGATGAATTGATAGCAGGAACAAAAAATAATGTTTCTCATAATAATTCAGAAAAATTGCAGATAGATTACAGTATGCTTTCAGCAATTGCTAATGATCTAACAAAAGAGTATATTAATATAGACAATGAATTTTGGAAATTAGTTTTACTTGAAAATATCTATAAAGTATTAAAAACAAAGTATATTGATTCAAATGAAAAAGTACGAGATGAATATCTTTTAGACAATACTAAATTGGAAGATAGAATTAAAAGTACAAAATTGTTTATTGGAAACAGTTGTTTTACTAAAGAATTATTTCAAGAATATGTTGATGGAAAATGTGAAATTGATATTGTTTTTGAAAAGTTATTTAAGGTTATTAGTGAAAAATCATCTAAAGTTATAGAGCAGGACGATGAAAAAGGGAAGAGTAAACTGGCGAGAGCTTATTGTAAAATACAAAATATTTTAGTAAAGATGAAAAAGTATGAGCAGTACAGTGATACAAAAATAAAAGAGCTTGATACAGAATATAGGTCTTTAGTAATTGAATTAAAAGATGACAATCAGATGTCTAATATAGTTCTTTTTTACTTACAAGAAATACAAGAAGCTTGGGACAATAAAAATATTTCATTATTAAATGAATTATCAGAAGACTGGTGGAAATTAAAATCTTTTATATGGGGAAAGATTACCTTATAAAATTTTAATTAAAGCTTAATTGCAAATGTAAGGTTTCAAATGTGGTCCAATTCTCTAAATTTCAACAATTTTTGAATTCGACATCCCATCACACCTTTGATAAAATAATCGTGTCAAGAAAATTGATCAATAACCAACGACAATAAAACAAATGCCTTATTAAATTTTCGGTTTTGCCGGAAGTTTTAATAGGGCTTTTTTGTTTACAAAAAATCAAAGGAAAGTGAGGAACAGGACAGTGAAACAGATAGTGGAAAAGAATGAGAGCAGGGAAATTACATATCTTTTTCAGGCTCTTGAAAAGGAATGGGAGCGTTCCGGTAAAACAGTTACCAATCGAAAGCTAAATCAGGATGCCATAGACATGTTTTCTGAGTATTATGTGCGAAAGGTAAAGGAATATGAAAGAGAGCAGGAAAAGGATGAAACCAAGTCCATTAAGAAGATGGTAAAGACAATTAAGGACATGAGCATTCTTTTAAGAATTACCAAAAAAATTTGTGCAAAATCAAATATGAAGGACCAGATTGAGAAGGACTACATTACCATCGAACTGGACAAGGATGAGCGTAATTGCCTGGAGAATATTATAGGAAGTGAGGACTAGAAAATGAATTATAAGATAAAAGTTTACAAAACAAAAAATAATGAGTGGAACACCAAGGCATATGTTTCAGTAACCTTTAATGACTGTTTTATTGTAACAGGAATTACGGTAAGAGAAGGAAACAATAACAGTCTATTCGTTGCTATGCCAAGCTACAAAAGCAGCAAGACAAACGAAAAAGGGAAGCCAATATACAGGGATTATTGCAATCCAACCACAAAGTAGTTCAGAGACGAACTTTATGGAAACATTATTGATGCCTATAACAATGACAGGAAGGAACTTGAAGTAAAAGGGAAAAACAACAAGCTTGAATTTGGAGTAGCATTGAAGAGTTTTATGGGAGAAAACATAGAAGCATTAGGACGAATTTATTTTGACAAATGCTTTGTCATTAATAATGTTAAGGTAATTCCAAGTGAAAAGGGCTCATTTGTTGCCATGCCATCACAGCTGGTAAGCAGAGAGAACGGAACAAAGGAATACGAGGACGTTTGTTTTCCAATAACCAAGGAATTTAGAAGTGAATTGTATGATGCAATTTTAAAGGAAAAGGATAATGTGAAACAGAAACGGCAGGAAGAATTTAATAAGATTGATGAAATGGATAAAGAAAATTTACCATTTAGATAGGAGTTGCTTATGAATAAAAACATATATGTGATTTTTAGAAATGACGGATTTTTTGGTGATGACGTTAAGTTTGAAGTAATAAGAATTATTTCATACATTCCGAAACAGGAATTTAACAATATACGCATCTGTATTGATGAGTCAGGACAAAATAGTAAGGGGATTAGACGTGAATGGTTAAAGAAGTTTGTAAGAGAAAACTTATTTGACATAAACAAAATTTATGCGGACTCAGAGGTTGACATTGCATGTGATATTACGGAAATAAATATTTTTATAGCAGTGATGTATTTGTTTGGAATAAAAGTTTATTATGGAAATACATATGTAATACCTGATCAGGTGTATGTAGGTGAAATACAAAAAATAATAAAAAGAAAGCTTAAGGAGCATCCAATGTGTATTGCAAAGGCTAGTCCGGAAGAAAGAGCAGTTGTGATAGATATAATTTTGGACATTTTTGATAATTTATGGTTAGACTATAGGAAAAAATGTAATTCATAATACAAGTGTACATAAAATAATGAAAATGTTTTTATGCTTTACAAACAAAATAGAAAGTTATATAATGACACTACAGCAGAAATCGAACACACATTCGATTAGAGCTGGTTTCTATCCGGAATGAAGTAAGAGACATGAAAACTTAATAAGAAGGGAGATGAACCAGATGTCTACAGAAGCTTTGAGCAAGAGACAGTCACAGATATATGACAGCATTGTAGCTCATGTTAATGAATACGGTTTTGCACCCACCGTCAGAGAGTTGTGCAAATTAACAGGTTTAGCTTCCACATCATCTATAGTTATGCATTTAAAGGCTTTAGAGACAAAGGGATACATAAAAAGATATCCCACACAGCCTAGAGCAATCACAATATTACAGTAGATGTGTGTGATGGAAATTATCGAAGTATAAGATCAGCTGAATAACCAGTCAGGTGCGTGAAGCTAAACAGGCGCAGTTGACAGTTACATAAGGCTTACAAGGAATAGTTTCCCATCCTTTGTGAGTACAAAATTTATTAATTAAATATTTGTATAACAAGGAGAAACACAATTGAATAGAATAGATAGAAAAAAGAATGAATTTAATGTTGGCGATGAGGTCTACATCATAGAAAACAATCGCAACGTTAGAAAGGTTACAATCATAAAGACAAGCAGAGATTTCTGCACAGTAAGATTTAATGATACGGCTGGAGCAATAACATTAAGAGTCAGCAGACTGTACGGTACCCGCAATCAGGCAGAACAGTCACTGCCAAATAAACCAACAGTCTCAAACAGACAGGAAGGACCTCGTCCTCCACATAATGTATGGATGTAGTGGAGGTGAGTTGATGATAGAATTTGAATATGACAAAACCGGGGTTGGCAAGCGAATGGAATTGTTGAGAAGCAAGGCTAAAAGTACCAGAGAAAAGGTGTCAGAGGACATTGACATATCAAAGGATTCCTTATATGCCTACGAAAAAGGAAAGAGTATCATGAGTGCAGAAGTAATGGCAAAGGTATGCATTCTGTATAATACTTCAATGGAATACTTACTTACCGGTTGTGAACCTAAGTACAATGTTATAATTCCTGAAATAATGATATCGCTGGGGAAATATAACGTTGAGCAACAGAAACATATGTATGCAGCACTTAATCACATGATGAAAGTGTTTGTGTAGGAAGATATTATAGTCAGAAAACACGTCTATGATGAAAATCATAGGCGTGGACTACTATATGGAAAATTAACTTATTACAAAGAGTTAAGCTGGAGGTAAAAATGGAAACAATATATGATGAATTAAAAGATATTAACTCCTGGATTAAATATACTCCAATGGAAGGACAATATTATAAATATAAAAGTAATATTATTTATGCAGCTTGTAAAATAGCAGATTTATATTATCAAGTATGTAATGCTAGAATGAGTTTACATTTTTATATGGATTATGACAAATATTCAATGATGTCAGATAGTAAGATGGCAATTCTAAGCACAAAGAAATATTTTGTTGAAAACGCATTGTTATATTACAATTTTGCTGTAGATTATTTATGGCAAGTTTTATGGTTATATTATGATAATTCTGAGAACAATTTCAAGATACCGATAAATGAATTATATCAGAAGATTATGAAAGAGTGTAATTTTAATGATTTAATAAGAGGATTAACAGAAATACAAGAAAATAAAATTGTTGAGGTGTTAAAAGATAATTTTACAAATCGAAATAAATTATTTAAAATAATACGGGAATATTATAATTATTTAAAACATAGAGCGATATTTCATACGCCATCGTTAGGTGATAATTCTAATATAGGTATAATTGAATGGCCCACATTAATACGTGAAAAAGACAGCGGAACTGAAATGATAAGCTATAGGATTCCGTTAATTGCAAGAACAGAATTAGATATGAACGAATTAAGTGATTTATTGATTAAATTTGATAAAAATTTTGTTGGAATTTGCGAGTATTTTTTTGATATTATTATACCAAGAGACTATGTTACAGCAAGAAAATTTAAAATAGAATCTGGTAGGCAATATATAATTGAACATTTAAAAGAATTAGATGAATATAGTAAAAAGCATTCAGAAATAATTTCAGCAATGAAATGCGAAATGATTTGTGCTTCAAAGTTTTATGTGACAAATAAAACAACCTATGATGATATATCCTGTCTTTGACAGTTACTAAACAAAAAAAACGATGTACATCTTGATTTTACTGGGGTTCGGCGATTTATTGTGTCGTTTTGGAATATAGTATTTTATTTCCGACCTTTGCTTTTTTTCAAAATGTTTTTCATTTGCCTTTTGGTGATAAATCTATAATCTGTTTCAAAGCCGCAAATAGTGTGCAATGCATCAGTCTAAATGAATTTTTGGCAGGTGAAGATATTGAGGTAACTAATGTAGAAAAAAAATCGGAAGATACACTGATACAGATATCAAAAGATAGTAGTCATAAACAGCGTTATTTAAAGAAGATTATTGCTGTACTTCTTATTGCTGTGGGAGTATTTGCTATTACTCTTGGAATCATGGTATGTAATAAATTGCGGCAACCACAAAATTATATAGAAGCAGTAGATCCGGATAGTGTAGAAATGAAAACGGCTGAATTGTTGTCCGGAATTGATGGAACCATGATGTTTCGATACAATTCAAAAGATACATTTCAAGCATTATACGTTTACTTGTCAGAATATCATTCTGGAAAACGAGTTTCTCATAAACGAGTTTTGGAACTTTCCTATGAGGACGTGAAATCTGCAAAAAATGGATTGATTGTCATCACTCCGGATTTTGATAATTTTACTGCAAAGCTTATTGCAGCAGATGAATATTCAAAATATATGACAGAAACGCCAATCTTGGAAGGTGTTGCAAACAGAGAATATTATGGAAGATCTGCGACCTCTATAGAGAACAAAAGCACGATAGAGTACGGAACAGAGCAAGGATTGGCAGCACTGATCTATGGCGAACAAGGAGTGAGTTCGTTGCCGATACAGGACATTACAGGAGAATACATAGATACAGATAATGAGTATATGTATTATTATTCGGCTGAGTTTGTAAAATAAGAATAGCAAAAGTGAGAAGAGGATATTACAAATTATTGTTTTGATAATTCGGTGGTATCCTCTTTGTGGATTTCAGAATTTGTTTCTCAGCTTTCGGTATTCTCTCGGTGAATATCCTTTCAGCTTGTGAAAAAGCCGGCTGAAATACAGCTGGTTATCATATCCGACGATTTTAGCAATTTCATTGATGGAATAGGTTGTTGTTTCAAGTAACATCTGAGCATTGTTGATCCGGATTCCTACGATGAATTGCATTGGTGTGGAACCGGTGTATTTTTTGAAATTCCGGATAAACCAGCTGACACTCATGCCTCGTGAGGCTGCGTAATCCTCTATGTTGATGTCCTGATTATAATTTTCGCTGAAATAGGTAACTGCAGTGTTCATTTCCTGATCCAGGTATTCGTTTTTCAGAATATGTTCCCGTGTCAGTTCTCGGTGGAAAGTGATTAGTAGATGACGAAGCAGAAGAACAAGCATTTCCTCATAGTTGTCCTGACAGCGTTGAAGCTCTATGATAATACGCTTGAAAACCCGTTCATATTCCATAGATGTGCCGACTTGGAAAACCCGTTCTTTATCCGGGAATCCATACTGACGTAAGATATTTTTAACATTGCTGCCTGTAAAATGAATCCAGTATACTTCTGTCTTATCTTCCCCATAATATTCATATTTCTGAAGTTCTTTCGGCCTGTACAGTACAATATTACCGGCGGGAACAATCGTTTCGTTATCTACATTGTCAAAATGAAAATGCCCACAACCAGCGGTGATATAGATGATCTGATAATCCAGGCGTCCCCTTGGACGGTAGGTTGGTAATTTTGGATGGCTGGAAAGGCGATAAGTGCCACAGCTTCCTACAATCAGTGGGCGACTTTTGTCTTTGAAATCCATATGGGAGTGGTTCAGATAACCAGTATTCATATACATAGGGCAGCACCTCTTTTCCTGCTTTTTACCATTGTATCATTTAGTGCATATTTTGTCTAATCCAATTCATAGACATATTTTGCGGATTAGGATAAGCTATGTATAGCAAAACAAAGAAACGTAAACAAAAAAGTAAAGAACAAGACTTGCTGTGGGAGAACAACGTATAAAAAAATGTATATGTATTGAAGGAGAGTTATTTATGATTGTACCACGTTATTATGAGGATTTAAGTGTATTGCATGAAAACACAATGCCAGCCAGAGCCTATTATATTCCGGCATCCAAACGAATGGATAACCTGGTGGAACACAGGGAAGAATCAGACCGTATGCAGTTATTAAACGGAACTTGGAAATTTCAGTATTATAACAGCATCTATGATATTCAGGAATCTTTTTTTGAGAAGGATTATGATACAGAAAACTTTGACGAGATTCAGGTTCCGAGTGTATGGCAGATGGCAGGATATGACACACACCAGTATACAAACATCCGGTATCCGTTCCCATTCGATCCACCGTATGTACCGCAGGATATTCCATGTGGAGCATATGCACATACCTTTATTTATCACAAAGATGAAAATGCACCAAAAGCCTTCTTGAATTTTGAAGGCGTAGACAGTTGTTTTTATGTATGGATCAATGGCTCTTATGTAGGATACAGCCAGGTTTCCCATATGACCAGTGAGTTTGATATTACCGACCTTCTTCAGGATGGAGAGAATACCATAGCAGTATTGGTAATGAAGTGGTGTGACGGTTCTTACTTGGAAGATCAGGACAAATTCCGTATGAGTGGAATTTTCCGGGATGTGTATATTTTGAAACGCCCAGAGCAGGCAATCAGCGATTATCATATAAAAACAAAGATTGAGGATATGCTTGCAAAGGTAGAACTTGATGTGAAATTCTACTCTCCGGCAAATGTAAAAATTTCGATTGAAGATAAAAATGGAGCAGTTGTTGCAGTAGGAAGTATTACCGAAGAAGGAACAGCGGTGTTAGAGATTGCAAGTCCGGAACTTTGGAACACAGAAAACCCATACCTGTACAAACTGATCCTTGAAACAGAAAATGAAGTAATTGTAGATCATATCGCACTCAGAAAAATAGAGATCAAAGATCAGGTTATTTACTTAAATGGACAGAAGATTAAATTCCGTGGTGTCAATCGACATGATTCTGATCCGGTTACTGGATTTACAATCAATCCGGAACAGATTACAACCGATCTTACGTTAATGAAGCAGCATAATTTTAATGCGATCCGTTCCAGCCACTATCCGAACGCACCATTTTTCTATGAAATGTGTGACAAGTATGGATTCATGGTGATAGATGAAGCAGATATAGAGGCTCATGGACCATTTATGCTCTACAGAAAAGAAGACACGGATTATAATCGATTCAAGCGGTGGAATGAAAAGATTGCCGATGATCCGGCATGGGAAGCAGCTATTGTTGACCGTGTGAAACTCATGGTAGAACGTGATAAAAACCGTTTTTGTATTGTTATGTGGTCAATGGGAAATGAAAGTGCTTATGGTTGCAACTTTGAGAAAGCACTGGCATGGACAAAGAAATTCGATCCAGACCGTATCACTCAGTATGAAAGTGCAAGATACCGTAATTATGATGAGACATATGATTACAGCAATCTGGATGTGTACAGCCGTATGTACCCGGCACTTTCCGAGATTCAGGAATATCTGGATAAGGACGGAAGTAAGCCATTTCTTTTGGTAGAGTATTGCCACAGCATGGGAAATGGTCCTGGGGATTTTGAAGATTACTTCCAGATGATACAGGATAACGATAAAATGTGCGGCGGCTTTGTCTGGGAATGGTGTGACCATGCGATTGCTCATGGCACTGCTGAGAACGGAAAGACAATCTATGCCTACGGAGGAGATCATGGAGAAGATATCCATGATGGCAATTTCTGTATGGATGGATTGGTATATCCAGACAGGACTGTACACACAGGACTTTTGGAATACAAGAATGTTTACCGCCCGGCACGGGTTGTTTCCTATGATAGAGAAAGCGGAGAACTGGTGCTTCACAATTATATGGATTTTGATGATCTGGAGGATTATGTAAAAATCAGCTATGAACTGACACAGGATGGACTCGTGATCAGTAAAGGAAAACTTGCAGAAGTTTCTGTGGCACCACATAGTGAGGGAAAAACAAGCCTGAATATCAAGGTTCCGGAGAATGGAAAATGTTATTTGAAACTCATTTACCAGCTGAAAAAAGAAATGCCATTGTTGGAGAAAGACCACATTCTGGGATTTGATGAAATCGAGGTAAGTCAGAAAGCCGCAAAATGCCAGCTGGCAGAGAAATGGATAGAAAAAACAGCAACGAACTCTGAATTACAGGTGAATGAAAATGATACACAGATTCACATTAAAGGTCGTGAATTTGCTTATACCATAGATCGACGTACAGCACTCTTTACAGAAATGAAATTTGCAGGACGGGAATATCTGAACCATTCGATGGAGTTGAATATCTGGAGAGCTCCAACAGATAACGATATGTACATCAAGTCTGAATGGAAGAAAGCTCACTATGATCAGGCTTACACAAGAGCCTATACGACAGAGGTTGTGCAGGGAAAACATGGTGTGAAGATTACAAGCCATGCTTCCGTTGTGGCAGAGACAGTACAGAAGATTCTTGATGTGACGATTACATGGAAAATAGAAGCTGCTGGAAAGATTGATGCAGATATTGCAGTAACAAAAG
>ERZ773103.619-NODE-619-length-40592-cov-10.702272_pt1 | contig 40592 bp, 27 predicted proteins | sample MGYA00511118_ERZ773103 | MGnify/ENA primary metagenome ERZ773103 (study PRJEB29015, sample SAMEA2737821) | human gut metagenome | biome: human gut; feature: human-associated habitat; material: faeces | place: China | collected 2012 ... | reverse complement strand
TTTTTTCAAATAAATTTCTATATTAAAAAGTGACATTTTCATAAGTTATTGACAGCACTTTTTTCACATATTGTTCCGCTTCACCTTCCGATAAAGAAAACTCTTCCTCATTATATTCCGTCAAAATCATATCGATTACCTCCGACCGATTTTTACGAAGTATTTCAGACAAAATTCCCTGACGGATGCAAGTGTCTACCGCCCGCTCTACCGCCTCTTCAAACGGAAGTTCTCCTGACATCTGCTGACGGATCATTGCGACAAACCGGGAATATTCCCGCAGTGTCACACACTTTTCCATAAGTTCTCTGTTGTGACCAAAATTAATATTCAGCACAACCGCTTTACATTCAAGCGCCGGCGGCACTTCTTTTCCCGTCTTAACAAACAAGTCGCTTAGTTTCAGTTCCTGTCGTTCCGGCTCTTGTTTCGTTCCGTTATAAAAAACAATATACTGCGGGAACGGGATATGTAAAGGAACGTTCATATAGAGCTTTTGTTTCACATCTTCGATCCGTTCCCGATAAAGCGACGCAAAGTAAAACAATCCTCTCAGCGGCAGATTTGGACTATATGAACTTTGATGTTCATATAAATTCATCACATCACCGATAATAAAGGACAAGTCATTCTTCATTCCCATGTACACAACATCTTCAATCGTTGTGATCGTCAGTTCATCGGGATTCGTATACGCGCTGTCATTAACCACGTTATACAGCTCCGGAAGTTCCTTTTTATCTCGAAAAATAATACGGAAAACCCTGTCTTTATACTTCCTGTGTATTCTTTTATTTTTCAACCGATTTCCTCCTTCATTGTAGCAAACATAATTATATGAAGCAATCAAAAATACGCGCTTTCCTCAGCGCCTTTATCCCTTTTTCTTTTCTCATGTTTTTTTACAAATTTGATTTTCACTGCAGCGACTGCCGCAAGATTATTAGAATTCAACGAAATAAAACCGGTTCTTTTTCTTCCCACATTCTCAGAAAACTGAATTTGTGATAAAAGAATAACACATCTTCTATTTTTGCACAAATATTTTATCTTTTTTCAATGACAGAATTCCTGTCATTAATTCACCATTACAAAATCTGTATCTGGGAGATGTCTGTATCTTATTTCGATTGTACGAACTACTATTTCGATATCGGAAGATCTGATATGGGATTACTCATACACAAAAGGCGATGCTTTACACGCACCGCCTTTTGTATTTCATACAGCATCTTACGAATCAGATGTTTTTTATTTCACTCTTTTTCTTCTAAAGAATGTTACTACAGCGATTCCACCTGCTGCCAGAAGAACTGTCAGATATCCTGCGATATTTGCGCTGTCTCCTGTGACAACCGCTGTGCTGCCAACGTTTCCGCCGTTTCCGCCCGGTGTCGGATTCGGCTGCGTCTTAGGAACAAGACCTTTATAAGCTGCTTCCAGAGCCGCTTTCGCCGCATTCACATCATCTTGTGTCGCATTCGGATTTGCAAGGATCTTTTCTGCTTCTGCACGGGCTTTATCAAATGCCGCCCAGCTTTCTGCTGTGTACCCGTCCGATTTAATGTCTTTATACGCTTCATAAAGATTCTTCAGTCCGCTTACATCTGCAGCGCCCGGGTCTGGATCCGGTGTCGGGTCTGGATCCGGCTTCGTTTCCTCTTTCTTGAGTGATTTAAACGCTTTTTCAAGATTCTCCGCCGCTTTATCCACTTTTTCCTGTGTTGCTTTTTCATTTGCAAGAACCGTTTCCGCCTCTGTACGTGCTTCAGCAAATGCCGTCCAACTTTCTGCTGTATACCCGTCTGCTTTGATACCTTTATATTTATTATAAAGCTCCTGCAGTTTGCTCTTATCCACTTTGCCCGGTTCTGGATCTGAAGTTACCTTGTCCTCTAAAATGAGAGATGTCATTGCTTTTGATAATTCTCTCTTCATGATTTCCACATCATTCGCATCTGCATTTTCCGCAGACGCCAATTCTTCTGCCTCTGCAATCTTGTTCTGAAGCGCATCCCATGATTCTTTTGTAAATCCTTCATTCTTGATTGCTTTTGCCTCGGTGATCACAGCAGTCAAACCTTCAATATCTGCCGGAACGTCGGCCTGATGCAGTTTTAATTCTGCCGCAGCGCCATTGTTATTTGCCGCCTCCAGATAAACCAGACGCACATGTTTCGTAGTAACTTTGTTAAAATCAATTACTTTTGTATCCGCATTATTTTTCAATGTGCCTTCTGCATGCTTCGTATAATTTGTTCCGTCATTGCTGATCTGAATCTCATACTTAGTCACATTTCCGTTTGTTCCTGTCTGACGCGGCACATAAGTAAGTCCGTCAACCGCCATTGGTTCTTCCATTTCAAGATCGATCCAATGGGGCATAGTTGTGATATCCCACTTTGAATGCCAGATTGTGTTTGTGTCTCCATCCAGCGCTTTATCCGGCGCAGATCCGTTATCCTGATGCGAGGATGCTGTCGCCGTAAGTTTTGCATTATCTACATAGTTGACATTTCTTTCTTCAACCAGTGTCAGACCTGCCAGAGCATCTGCCAGCATTTTCTCATAACCGTCTACCGTACTCTGCATTTCTTCCGGCAGTCCGGTACGAATCTGCGAAAGCACGTACTCAAGCCATGCCGCCGATTCTTCTGTAAACGGAGAAAGATCCGACGGGATTGTCTTCTTGAGCGTTTCAATTCTGCTGTAGTCCGCTTCTTTGTAATCGCTGTCGTCTAAAACTGCTTTTATCTCTGCCGCCAAGTCATTGATTGCCGACGCGTCAGGATTATAAGCTGCAAATATCGCCTCTGCCTCTTTTACAAGCTGGGCAAGTTGTGCATTTTCCGTTTTTCCGATTACCTGATTTGCAGTAAGCACTGCGTAATCAAGCGGCATTGTAGACGCAAAATCAGCATTCGTTCCAAGGCGGACGTCGTCCACGTAACCTGTGAACGCATTCTTAGTACTTCCGATTCTTTCGATCGGGAACATCGTTGTCGCAAGCAGCGGTCTTCCCTCTACCCGTTCATCGTCTCCAAGTACGTCTCTTAACTCTCCGTTGACATAGAGATATGTCTTATTCTGCTCATTTTTAAATTCCAGTTCTACCCATTCATTGACAGGCAGTTTATAGTTAAAGGAATAATCATGATTTTCTCTTGTGAAACCAACCTTTCCGGTTTCTTTTTGAACTGCTTTGATCGTTCCGTAGCTGCTTTCAAAGAGAATCTGTTCTTCGTCGCCGTCTGTTGTCCTCTTTACTTTTACGCGCAAATCATTTCCAAGTCCTGCCGTCGCAAGATCTGTACTTACATAGCTTTCTTTGCCTTCGAGCTTCAGCGCGTTTCTTCCGTCTACGCTTTCGATAGCGGCATTCTTTCCTTCTTTAAGATCCTGTCCGCTGCCGGAAGCATCTTTCATATTATCCATCGGATAATGAACTGCCGCGCCTTCTTCGTTTTTCTCTGTCTCGTATGTAAAGTTTGTCCGCGGAGCTGTTCCAAGCGCCGCATAATCTTCTTTTGCCGCGCTTAAGTCTTTATTTCCTTTTCCCCACAGCTTTGCGCCAAACAATGCGATCTCATTGTCGATACGATCATATACGTCATATTCGCTGACACCGTTTTCCAGATAGTCTGTCATGTCGTTCCATACCGCAATAGCGCCGCCGATCATCTGTTTATCTCCTGCCGGAATTGTCACTCCGCCGATAGAGTTGATTGCCAGATTATATAATGTATCTTCATTCAGATAATCATAGTAATAGCCGGCATTCGGAACAATGTAGTAATTTCCGTCGTTGCAGTTGATCAAATCGTAACCCTGCTCGTACATCTTGTCCATATTTGCCCAGCCAAAGTTCCACAGGTTCATCTGCACGCCTTCGCTGCGCACCGAAGTTTCTCCCTTGATCGTGGAAAGACTTCCCCAGATACGCGGCGTACGTCCGCTGTCCTGCACATACTTAAGCATGTCGTCCGCAAACTTTCTGTATGCTTCCGGCGCCGCCGTATATTCATCCGCGCCGACATGTACGACCGTATCTTTATCGAATACCGGATCGGACAGATCTTTTCCCATATATTCATTGAAAATACTCTGTACGAATTCCAGACTTTCATCATATTTTTCTTTCAGCGCAAGATGATCGTTGTCTCTTCCGTATGTACCGTGACGCAGATCCGGTCTTACCTTTGTCAAAGCAAGAGAATGTGCCGGCGTATCGATCTCCGGTACAATATCCACTCCGTATACCCTTGATTCCTGAATCAGGTTTCGGAACTCGTCTTTTGTATAGAATACGTCTTTACTCGTCAGATCCGCCTTATACAGACCGTCTTTTCCGCCTTCTTTAATATCAGATTCCAGACGGAATGCAGAATATGCCTGCATCGGATCTTCTCCGATCTGGGAATAGTGCTCCAGCGGGATCAGGTTATCGTTCAGATGGATCTGGAAGTCGTTCATCTTATACCATGACATCTGTTTTACCGTATCTTCCAGCCAGTCCATTGTAAACGTCTTACGTCCGACATCCAAAATGAATCCGCGCACTTTATAAAGCGGGTAGTCTCTTGCAACACCCTGCGGAATATTTCCGTTCGCTTTCAGGCTCTGTAAAATCGTTCTTGTTGCCCAGAATGCTCCTGTTGTTGTCTCCGCTTCTACCGCAGTCTTTTCATCTACCGTCATAAGGTAGCCTTCCTCCTGCAGTCCCTTTCCTTCTTTTGTCAGCGCAAAGAAAAAGTCGCCTGCATTCGCCGAATCTGCAGTTACTACAGGGAGCGTCTGTCCCATAATTGCCTCATAATCTTTTGCAAATGCATCTGCCATTTCCTGAAGTTCTGCATCTTTAATGACAATACGGCTTCCCGCATTCGGAGCAAACGTTCCGGCATTTCCCTTCCATTCTCTGATTTCCGGCAAAACGTCCGGCGCTGCGTTATCTCCTTCTTTCGTTTCATATTCTCCCGGAACTGTTACCGGAATTTCCTTGAAACGATAAGAGCCGTTTTCTTTATTCTCGATTTTAAAGGAAACTTTCACTGTCGTATCTACAACCGGCTGATAAAGATTCAAATCCGCATCTACAACCTGTTCATAATCCGTTCCGTTATATGTTACCTTTTCCGTTTTTGTTTCTTCCGGAATATGGACTGTCAGCTTCTTATCACCCTTTTTCGGAGTATCAACCGAGATTCCTTCCTCGATATCTACCTTAGGCTCGCCGCCGTATACTTCCATTTCATAAATCGAGATCGAATTCCAGCTTGCCCCTTCATTATCAGGATCATTCTTTGTAAATGAATTGATGTACAAGCGCACATATCTTGCTTTCTCAACTTTATCCAACACGATTGCATCTTTCAATGCCTTCGGACGATCCTGTACGTGCTTCACATCTTTCCAATCGGATTCCGCCGGCGCTTCTGCCGTGTTTGCGATCTGGATCTTATAGTCCGTCGCTTTTCTTGTTTCCCAGAAAATACAGACTGTTTTTACATCCATTTCTTTTCCGAGATCGACATAAATCCAGTGCGGGGCGTCCGCTACCGCGCTACTCCATCTTGAGCTTCGATCTTTTGTGTTGCCGTCAAACGCTTTCGCCGCGATCAAACTATTATCTTCTGTAGAATCTGCTGCTGCCGTTTTTTTCAGAGCCACGTTTTCTTCCGGGTCTTGCGGTTTTTCCGGAGTTGTCTCTTCTTTATCACGGATCTCAAATTCGCGAATCGAAACGCTGTCAAAAGCTCCTGTTTTCAACGACTCCACCGTCAGCTTCACGTATCGGTAACTTACCGGTTTTTCCAGCGTTACCACTGTATCCTGCGGAAAACCTTCCGCCTGTTTATCCTCCGACTGATGGATCAAAGTCCACTTTGAATTGTCGTTAGAACCTTCGATTTTGAACTTCCCGATCAACTGTTTTCCTACGGTAACTCCTGTACCGCCTTCACTTAAGATGCGGAACTGCGTAAAGGACTTTTGTTCTCCCAAGTCCACTTGCAGCCATCCCGGGGCCGCACCTTCAGAAGACCACCGCGTTTCATCGTTGCCGTCAACTGCCTTTGACGCGCTCATATCATTACCGTTTTGATTGTACTGGGCATTTGCAGTCGCCTGACATCCCAAAGCCAGATTCACCGCCTTGTCCTCTGCCCCTTCCGCAAGAGAAAGCATCCCATTTGACAAGACGCAGCTTGCGCATAATGATACCGCCAATAGTCTTTTGAATGACTTTTTCACGTTATGCATTGCTTCCTTGTTCCTCCTTTTTCATAACTTTTTCTCGGAAATAATCCCCTGATTTCCTCATAATACAAGAAAAAAGGCAATCCCTGCTTTACCAACCATATAATCAGTTAAAAAGGTCTTGCCTGCTCTGTACAGCAATACTCTGTCACATATTTTCTTGTATCATCTAAATAATGTTACCAATTTTCAACAAAAATGTCAAATTATTTTCCGCTTTTTGCACCACTTTCCCTACCGGTTTCATTACTATCTTACAGCTTTAAAACTATCGTTCCCTCATATTTCCCCCTTTATTTTTGGTAATTATATACAAACCTTCCCATAAATATCTTTCGGAACGTACGCTTTCACTTCAATCCCTTCCGGAACATACTTCTCCGACAAAAGTTGTCCACGACTTCGGATAAGCTGAATTTTCGATGCTTCCGAGAAATCATACAAACGCTCCACATAGATCTGTTCTCTTCGTACGATCTCGAGAAGCGCCTTTTTTAGTTCTGCAAGACCTTCTCCTGTTTTTGCCGAAGCCGGAATTGAATATTCCGCCTGAAAATCCCGATAGCTGCCTGCCGACTCGAGTTTATCCTGCTTATTAAAAAGTGTGATCACCGGTCGGTCTGCCGCTCCAAGCTGACGCAATGTATCGTAAACGACATGCATTTGCTCATCCATTTGCGGATTAGACGCATCTACCACATGAATAATAATGTCCGCATACTTCGCTTCTTCTAACGTACTTTTAAACGCTTCCACAAGGTGATGAGGCAGTTTTCTTATAAAACCGACCGTATCTGTAACTAATATTTCCTGCGTATTATCGAGAACAAGAGAGCGGGTTGTAGTATCTAATGTAGAAAACAGCATGGCGTCTTCTAAAATGCCGGCATTTGTCAGCACATTTTCTATACTGCTCTTTCCCGCCGATGTATATCCTACTAAAGCCGCCACCTTTAATCCCGACTGTTTTCTCTGTGTCCGTATTAATTCCCGATGCTTTTCCACGTCTTTTAGTTCTTTTTTCAGTCTGCTGATCCGTTCTCTGATCAAACGCCTGTCCATCTCCAGCTTTTTTTCTCCCGGACCTCTCGTTCCGATCCCCCCGCCGAGACGGGATAAAGATCTGCCAAGCCCCGCCAGTCTTGACGCTCTGTATCGAAGCTGAGCAAGCTCCACCTGGATCTTTCCTTCTCCCGATACTGCCCGCGCCGCAAAAATATCAAGGATCAAAAGCGTCCTGTCTATAATTTTACATGACAGTTCTTCTTCAAGGTTGCCTAATTGTGCGCTCGTCAGCTCATCGTCGCAAATAATCCCCGTCGCGTCAGTCTCCCATATAAGATCTTTGAGTTCCGTCAATTTGCCTTTCCCGATATATGTTCCCGGATGCGCGCTCTCTCTTGGCTGGATCAGCCTGCCGACTACAGCCGCTTTTGCAGTTTTCGCCAATTCCGAAAGTTCGTCAAGCGAACGGTTTGCCGCATCTTCATTTCCCGTATCGATTCCGACGAGGATCACCCTCTCGTCGATTTGCTCCATCTCATACATATTATTTCTCCGAATTTTCTTTTATGAGGATTTTTCTTTTATGAGAATTTTCCCTTCACAAAGATTTTCCCTCCACATAGATTTTCCCTTTACGTAGATTTTCCTTTCACGAAAAATTCCCTTTCATGAGGACTTTCTTTTGCCAAACGGTGTTTATCTCGTTTCCAAAAACTCGGCTTCTCTTTCCATCGCCGTATCTTCCGGATATTCGATCAGATACTCGGACGCTTTTTGCTTCGCGTTTTCCCAATCAGCCAGTTTTTCATAACAGACAACTTCGTTATATCTCATCTCCTGAATCATTTCAGCAGAATCTTTTCCATTTTCCGAATTCTTCTCTTCTTCACCTGACATATCTGTTTCCGCCATGGCAAGACCCGCCTGTATATATTCAAGAGCCGCCTCGTAATCCTCTGTCTTCATTGCACAAACACCCATCAGATTATAGATCTGAGTCGTCTGTACTACTCCTGTGTCAACAGCTTTTTTAAACGCATCGAGAGCCGAGCTATACTCCTCCTGCTCATAATATGTCATCGCAAGTCCCCGATACCCCTCTGCCGATTTCTTCTTATCCTTTTCTTCAGTCAGTTTTTCAAACTGTGCCTGCGCCTCTTTATAATCTCCTGCCTCCAATGCCTCTACACCTGATTTCGCACTGTTTGCACAGCCTGATGCCACAGTCGGCACAGCCATACAAAGAACTGCCGCCAACACGATCTGTTTTTTGATTTTCACGATTCGTTTACACCCCCGATTCCGGATACTTCATCATCCAAAATGAATTCAAAATATTAATTACCATCACAACCATGTCTGCTATAATAGCGCTTTGCATCGTCACAAGACCGAAAAACGCAAGTATGACTAAAAATACTTTCATACCGATCGCAAACAATACATTTTCCCGTACAGACCGGATCGTTCCTTTTGCGATCCGCACCGCATTTATAATCTTCGACGGCTCATCTTCCATAAGGATAATGTCCGCCGCCTCAAGCGCGGCATCCGCGCCGAGACCGCCCATCGCGATGCCGATGTCTGCAAGCGCCAAAACAGGCGCGTCATTCATTCCATCTCCTACAAACGCCAATTTTTCATTTTCCATGCGGTCATTGCAAAACTCTTCCAGAAGCTGCACTTTATCTTCCGGCATCAGCTCCGCATAAACGCTGTCGATTTTCAGCTCTGCCGCCACTTTTTCCGCCGTACGCTCGTTATCTCCGGTCAGCATAACCGTTCCCGTATTTTTCTTTCGCATCCAGCGCATCAGTTTTCCCGTATCTTTACGAATCGTATCCGCAATCAATATGTATCCCGCATACTTTCCGTCAACAGCCACATGAACGGCAGTTCCGTCTTTTTCCGTCTGTGCGTAAAGGATTCCTTCCCGGTTCATCAGCCTTGTGTTCCCGGCATAAACTTCCAGTCCGTCCACAAACGCATGAACGCCGTACCCCGGTTCTTCTTTCACATCTTTGATCCGCGTGCTTTCAGCCGGCTTTCCATAAGCTTCCGCAAGAGACAGCGCCACCGGATGCTTTGAATAACTTTCCGCCAAAGCCGCAAGCTCCAACAGTCTTTCCTTTTCAAACTTATACGGAACAATATCTTTCACATGAAATACGCCTTCCGTCAGTGTTCCCGTTTTATCAAAAACATATGTGTCTACCCGGATCAGATCTTCCAAAACAGCTCCGCTTTTTATCAGAACGCCCTGCTTTGAAGCAGATCCTATCCCGCCCAAAAACGCAAGCGGTATAGAAACCATCAACCCGCACGGACATGCCGCCACAAGAATGATCAATCCTCTGTATATCCACTCAGCCTTCGCCTCCACAAACATCATAGGCGGGAGAATGACAGTTAAAAGCGCGATCAAAATAACGATCGGCGTATAATATTTTGTGAATTTATCTACAAAATGTACGCTCTCCGATTTGTTTTCATTTGCGCTTTCTACAAGCCGCATAATCTTCGCCGCAGTAGAATCATTGTACAGTTTCTCAACTCTGGCTTCCAACACGCTGTTCAGATTGATGCTTCCGCTGAACAGCCTGTCTCCGATCCGCACAGTGACAGGATCCGGTTCTCCTGTCAGCGCTTTCATATCAACTGTTCCCGTTCCGCTTGTCACAACCGCATCAACCGGGATCTTGTCTCCCGGATGCAGTACGATCGTCTGTCTCAAATTCAGCTCCTGCGGCGGAACAATCTTTTCTGTGTTTCCGATTTTCAGGTTCGCATATTCCGGACGAATATCAATAAATTTCGCAATAGATTTTTTCGTCCTGCTCAGAGAGATTTCTTCTACAAGTTTTCCGACCTGATAAAAGAGCATCGCCGCAACGGCTTCTTTGTAACGTCCTACAAAAAATGCTCCTACAGTCGCTATGATCATCAGTAAGTTTTCATCCAGAAACTGCTTTTTCAAAAATTTCTCTGCCTGCTCTTTATAAATACTGATCGCCGATACAATATACGGCAGTAAAAACAAAAGCATCTCCGCCTTTGATTTCATCTTTGCCTGCATGCTTATTAAGAATGCCAGCAAATATAAAACAAGACCGATACCGATCTCCAATTCCCTTTTTCTGGTTTCTCTCGTCATCCCTTTTTCCCTTTTCCGTCAACTTTTCCCTGTTCGTCAGCTTCCCCTTGTTCGTCGGCTTTCTCCTGTTTGCCGGCTTTCCCTGCCCGCCGGCTTTTCTTTTATTACTCTTGTATATGTTCCATTCCCTGATTAATAATCGTTTTAATGTGCCCGTCTGCAAGAGAATAGAATACTGTCTTTCCTTCCCTTCTGTTTTTCACGAGCTTCATCTGTTTCAAAATGCGGAGCTGATGAGAGATCGCCGACTGAGTCATATTCAGCGTCTTTGCCAGATCGCACACGCACATCTCCGAATGAAACAACACGCTTAACAATTTCAGTCTCGTCACATCTCCGAACACTTTAAAAAATTCCGCAAGATCATTCAGCTCTCTTTCTGCCGGAATGTGTTCCTTTACTTTTTTTACTACATCTTCATGAACATGTATAAAATCGCAGCGTTCTATTTCTGTTTTTTCTTCCTGCATTCGTCTTTTCCCTCCAAATATACAGTATAACGAAAAGAGGCAAAAGCATCAATATCTTTTGCCCCCAAAGCTTAAAACTTAAGATTACTTAAGATTTTCTTTACTGTTTTCTTCTTTCGCCGATCACATTGTCAAACACATCTTCCATACTTTCTTTTCTCTGATCGTCTCTGATCATGCAGGCCTGAATCGCCTCATTCAAAGAGAGCATCTTGTCGTCAAGTTCCGACACCATCTTCGCACACTCTTTCAATTCTCTGCTTATATAATCAGGCGCATTCCCTTCAAACTTATAATAAATCTTATGTTCCAAACTCGCCCAAAAATCCATCGCTATCGTTCGGATCTGGATTTCCACTTTTGTATCGACTACGCTGTCGGAAAGAAAGATCGGAACGGATACAAGCATATGATAACTTTTATAACCGCTTTCTTTTGGATTTTTAATATAATCTTTGATCGAAAGAACTTTCAGATCGCTTTGATTGCCGATCATCTCCGCCAAACGGTAAATATCAGATGTAAAGGAACAAATAAGACGTACCCCCGCAATGTCATTGATATAGCGTACCATGTTCTCGATCGACGTCTCATGGCCATACCGCCTTAATTTCTTCACAATGCTTTCCGGCGTCTTTATCCTTGTCTTTATATGCTCGATCGGATTATATTGATGTACATGCTGAAATTCGTCATTCAAAATCTCCAGCTTTGTTCCTACTTCTTTCAGCGCTGCGTTATACAGAAAAATGATCGTCTTCCAGCTATCGACATCCTCATAGCTTTTCAGCGCAGCTTCTACTTGTTGTTCACTCGTCATTTCAGACTGCCTCCGCCAGTTATTTTACTTTTTCATTCTAACATAAATCCTAAGGCATGTCATAGATTTCATTGTTTTTTAAGACTTCTCTTACAACTCTAATTTCATATCTCCCTGACGGATCCACTTCTTTTTCCGCATAAACTCAGAAATGAGAAGCGTCACCGCCGCAGGAAGGATAAACTGGATCAAAATGATCTTTCCGAGCACGATCACTCCCGCTTCACTTTGCGTCATTACCTGCCATGTCATAAGCGGACCGACAAGTCCGGCTGTTCCCATACCCGATCCCGTAGCGTTGTTCGTCATATGAAGAAGCATTGTTCCGATCGGACCTAAAACGGCGCTTGACAAAATAACCGGAAGCCAGATCAAAGGTCTTCTTACGATATTCGGTATCTGAAGCATCGACGTTCCGATTCCCTGCGCCAGAAATCCGCTGAATTTATTTTCTCTCCAACTAGCCACCGCAAATCCGATCATATTACAGCAGCATCCGATCGTCGCCGCCCCTGCCGCCAGTCCCGACAGATTCAGGATTACTCCAAGCGCCGCTGAGCTGATCGGAAGCGTCAGGATCATTCCCATTAAAACGGAAACGACAATTCCCATCAAAAACGGCTGCTGCTCTGTTCCCCAGTTGATCAAGGAGCCAAGCCATAACATAAATTCAGAAATCGGCGGACCGACAAACAGACCGACTGCCGATCCCGTTCCGATGCAGACCAGCGGAGTCAGTATAATATCAAGTTTTGTTTTACCCGAGATCAAGATCCCGATCTCGATCGCCAGATACGCCGCCGCAAAAGCGCCTAACGGCTCTCCCGGCCCTGCCAGAACCAGATTTCCATCCACAAGAACCTGTCCGGATAAGATTTTCCCGGCAAATGCACCGATCATACCGACAACCGCGGCCGAAACGATTACGAGATGTCCTGCTTCTAATTTTCGCGCCACACCGACTCCGATGCCTGCACCTGTCAAACCTGCGGCAATCTTTCCAAGTTCATAAATAAGATCTCCTGTGCCGCCTCCCATAAACAACCCGATCTGCTGAATGATCGTTCCTATGATCAGCGTAGCAAAAAGTCCCTGTGCCATTCCGCCCAGACCATCTATAAAAATCCGATCTAAAAGTTTTTTCATTTCTTAAGATACCCCCACTCGCCTGCATACGCTTCTTTTGCCGCAAAACACGGAGTCGTTTTTCCTTCTGCGTCCACGATTTCGGGGATCATGTCCGACTGCTTAAAATGATAATCCGTCAAAAGCCAGCTTACGATATTTACATTGTCCTTCCTTCCCACAACACAGTCCGGCGCAGCCATAAAAATCATCTGTTCAAGAAAATCTATATCGACTTTATTTTCTTTACTGTACAAAAGAAGATTTTTATGAAACCACAAATACACCCCTTTTACCGTCTCTTCTGTTTCTTGCTCTCCCTCGGTGTCAAGATTTCGTTTTTCCGAATCAAGATATACTGTCTGAAACTTTTCGTCAAATCCAAACTCCTCGATCGCCGCCAAAATTGCTCCGGCATACGGCTCTTCCTGTAAATACTTTTCCAATATTTCTTTGTCATTTATCGTGCATACTCTGATCATCTTTTTACTCCTTTACAAACTCCTGCGTCACATCATGTTTTCTTTTTTCATTTCACCGCACAGACACGATATAAACTTGCCGGCTTTCCCTGCATGTATATTTTGTCCGAGCGCCCGAACTGATACTAATATATCAAAAAGGGCTTGCACAAGCAACGGGATTTTTGTATGATAAATTTCATAAACTTTGAAAGGAGCTTCGTTATGTTTCGTTTATGGGGAAAAGAATTTAAAGAAAACAGGCTTCTGCGCGATACTGTCATTTGCGATGAGACAACAGACACCCGCACACATAAGATTTTCAACGCTTTGGACGCCATCTGCTATGAGTTCGATCTAAGCAAGCCTATCTGGCTTGACACAACGATCGCCGACTTCAAACGGCACGCAAAAGCTCGGTTTTATCAGGATAACTTTGTAGACAGCATTGATTTTGATTATTTAGAAATAGAGGTGATCGAGGAATAATCCCCGGTCACCTCTGTCTTTTACCATTTTTCGTTATTATCCGATCTATCTGCGCCTCTTATCATCGGCTGATCGTCACTTATTTCTAACCGCCGCCTGTTTCCGGTTGTCATTCATTTCTGATCGCCGCAAGCGGACTTAACTTCATCGCCCTTCTCGCCGGGAAATATCCCGCCGCCGTTCCGACAAGCATTGCAAACCCAAGAGAAACAAGAACAAGCCACAAAGGAATATAAGAAATCTGCCCTGTTGTCATTCCCATCTCTTTGCCCTTCACAAGAGCATTGATCGCCGCAGACATAAGGAAACTTAAAACATTTCCGATCACACCTCCGCCAAGTCCGATAAACGCCGCTTCCAAAAGAAACATCTGACGAATATTTCCAAGACTGCATCCGATCACTTTCATAACGCCGATTTCTTTCGTTCTCTCATAAATAGACATCATCATCGTATTTGCGATTCCGATTGCCGCAACAAACAGCGAAACGGCTCCGATTCCGCCAAGCACCGCCTGAACCATTGCAAACTGTTTCTTCATGCTGTCGATATATTCGATATTCGACGACACATTATATCCCATCGCCCGAATCGCGTCTGAGACAGCCTCTACGTTTTCCATGTCGTCCGCCTGTACTTTTGCCGACGAATATACAAACTTATTATATGGTTTTCCGCTCTTTGTCGTCGGCTGCCCCGGAATCGCTCTTCCTCTGAATTCTTTTTCAAGATACGTCCTCAGCTTATTGATATCGCAAAACGTCATATAAGAATTCACCGTATAGGTATCCGGTCCGCCTTTTAAAACTCCGCTTGCAGATACGACATGTTTTTTCGGCGGCGTTTTTGCCGACGCTGTTCCGCCTTCTCCGCTTTCTCCGGCAGAGCCGCCGATATCCGAAGCCGCGCTCTGCGACTGATAATAGCCGTCCTGATCGAGTATAAGAAAAACGGAATCCGTCTGCAGATCTATATCAGGAAGTTCTCCCGAATCCCAATATCCTCTTCCTGATGTTTTTTCATAAAAATTCGTTATTACTGTATTTCCATATACAAGTTCCAGCTGGGCGCTGTTCGGATCAGGAAGCCGCCCGCCATCCTCCAGCTCCAGATTCAATGTCTTCAAACCTTCAGGCGTCATTCCTGTCAATTCGATAAAGCCTTCATATTTTCCTTTCAGCGCGATTACCGATATGCTTAAGATCGGCTCTGCACTTTTCACATGGGCTACGTTTTTCAACTCTTTGATCACATCATCTGTGATGTATTTCTGCGATTCTTCTTCGTCCGAAGACATTCCCGAATAACCGTACATCATTCCGCCCGAATCTTTTCCCGTCACGGTAATACTTGTCGTTCCTCCGTTTTGCTCCACCTCTTTATACATGGATTCCTGAAGTCCGAGTCCGAGCGATATCATAACTACTATAGAAGCCGTTCCGATCACAACGCCTAGTACCGTAAGAAACGTTCTTAATTTTCTGCGCCGCAGGCTGCTAACGCTCATCCTCAGCAGATCGCTCCACCTCATCAAACAACTCCTCCTCTTCCGCTTCCAGACGTTTTGCTTTTTTCCTCTTCATAATAAGCACGATTGCCACAGCCACAGCAACGATCACAACTACGGCTGCTGCCAAGATCATTCCGATCGGCAGCCCCCCCTGTTCTTCCGGTATATCTGCCATAGCGTCCAGGTCTCCGGCATCTGACATCGGCATAACAGTAAGGTCAAATTTTTCCTCCGCTGTCGATACATTTCCCGCATCATCTTCATAAGTTAAGATCAGCTTACACTCTGTATTGTCCATCGTCTCTTCTTTCGCCGTCACGATGGCGTCGATCATGCCTGTCGCGCCGGAATCAAGATTTCCGATAAACTGTTCGTCTGACTCGATCATCTTGCCTTCAAAACGAGCTTTCACATTGTACATCTTCACCCGTCCGAGATTGTACAGACTGCAGGAAATATTCGCCTCTTCTCCGACCGCTACTGTCTCCGGCGCGATCTCGATCTTACTGAACTCAAACCGGGCGTCCTGTATGACCGGGATCGCAAGGCTTGACTGCGCCTCATACTGCGCCGCGCTGCTGTCTTCATACTTCATAGACATGCTGATACTGTACGGCTTTTTCACAAGATCTGCCCGTGCATTCAATTCGATTGAAATGTCGCTCGTTCCTCCGGCAGGAATTCCGTCAAGATAAACAGAGCTTGAACCCGATGCCGGAAGAAACGCCGGAGCTTCCGCCGCACCTTCTGAACCTGATGACGGAGCCTGCATATCAAAAAGCATATTTGAAACAGCAGTTTTTGAAGAAGTATTTTTCAGGTGGACGATCAATTTAAAATTACTTCCCGCGCGAACTTCCGCCGGCTCTGTATTAAATCCTGTTACAATCACCCGCGGAACAGATGCGCTTGACGCATCCGCGCCGCCTGCCGAGCCGCCTGCCATGACCGGATCGCTGGTATATACTCCTCCGAACACCGCGCCCGAATCGTCCGGCGTTCCCTGCGCATTTCCCGATCCGCCGCTTCCGTTTCCGGTATTTCCGTTGTTTATCTCTCCGCCGTTTGCATTTCCACCCTGATTTTCCGATGGCTTTTCTTTTGCGGTCGTTTTTACAAAGACATACTTATCCGTCTCATAGGATTTCTCTCCGTCATCGTAAGAAATCTTAAATTCCAGTTTATAAGACTTCCCTGTCACATCTCCTCTTACGATAAGAGGTTTCTCTTCACTCCCCCACACAGCCGCAGTCTGTCCGCCGCTTTTGATCGTAGACAACTCTTTTTCATAATTCAGCTTATCAAGTTCAAAGGGCCAGTCGGATGCATTCTTGATATCCGGTTCTATCCGCACGTTGTGCGCGTCTACATTTCCGTTGTTTTTTACATTGATCCGAAACTCGGATACCTTCTGCCCCGCCTTAAACACAGGCGTCTCCTGCCCGTCGCCGACACTGATCTGAATGTACGCAAGCTCTCTCTTTGACACCTGACTTCCGGACTCTGTTTTTTCCTCTGCAAATGCCACGAGCGGAGCAAGCATAGACAACACAAACACCATGCATAAAATTCCGATTCCGATCCGTTTCAACGTCATTTTTCTATGCTCTCTCATTTTCCTCTTTCCTCCTGTTTTCTGTAATGTGTACAATTTTTCCGTCTATAATCTCCAATACCCGGTCTGCATATTCCGCCTGACTTCGATCATGCGTGACCATGACAAGCGTTCTTTTCTGCTCTCTTACGAGTCTTTGCATCAGGCGCATCACATCTTGAGACGTATGTGAATCAAGCGCTCCTGTAGGTTCATCCGCAAAAATAATCTTCGGATCGTTCACAAGCGCCCTTGCCACGCTTACTCTTTGCTGCTGTCCTCCTGATAACTGGTTCGGCAGATGTTTTTTATGTTTTTCCAAGCTCACCAGATCCAGCATTCTGTCGGCTTTTTTTATTCGTTCTTTTCTCGGCTCTCCGCGAAATGTAAGCGGAAGCGCCACATTTTCCAGTGCATTCATCGTTCCCATCAGATGAAACGACTGAAATATAAAACCAACGTTTTCTCCTCTGAACTTTACAAGTTCATTTTCTTTCATCTGCTCGATATGCTTCCCCGCTACGATCACTTCCCCGCGAGTCGGTTTTTCCAGTCCGGCAAGCATATTCAAAAGAGTCGATTTTCCGGAACCGGACGTTCCGACGATCGCACAAAATTCTCCCTCGTACACTGAAAAACTAACGCCGTCCAATGCCCGGACGACCGAATCGCCGACACGATACAGTTTATACAGGTTTTTCACACTGATAATCTCCCTCACTGTCTCCTCCTTTTTGCTTTCTTTACTCATTCTGTCTGTTTGTTTTATCTCCTGTCTCAACACATACGAATCTTCGGCAGTCAGATCTGCCTTTTTACGAAACAGCGATGCATTGTTATTTGTATCGTATCATATGTTTTGTTAGATTTCGCTATGTATTTTATGAATAATTTCTTAATATCCGAATCTCATCTGCGCAAAACTTCTGTTTTCCCCCTATAACAAAAAAGGCCGCAAAACATCTGCAGCCTTTCTGCTTTCTTTTCTATTCGATCTGCCAGTCAATAGGCTCTTCGCCTTGCGACTCTAAAAACTCATTCGTTTTACTAAACGGTCTGCTCCCGAAAAATCCACGATATGCCGACAGCGGACTCGGGTGCGGCGCTGTCAATATCAGATGCTTCGGATTGTTCAGCATCGCCTTTTTTCTCTGCGCCGGAGCGCCCCATAAAATAAATACGATCGGACGGTCCTGACCGTTTAACGCCATGATCGCCGCATCCGTAAATTCTTCCCAGCCGATGCCCCTGTGGGAATTTGCCTGATGAGCACGAACAGTCAGCACAGTATTCAACATGAGAACTCCCTGATTTGCCCATTTTGTAAGGCATCCGTGATCAGGGATCGTACACCCGAGATCATCATGAAGCTCTTTATAAATGTTGACAAGAGACGGCGGCACATCCACTCCCTTTTTCACTGAAAAGCAAAGCCCGTGCGCCTGTCCGTTATTGTGATAAGGGTCTTGTCCGAGTATCACTACTTTCACCTTTTTCAGCGGAGTCAAATGAAATGCATTAAATATATCCTCCGCCGGCGGGAAAATCAATCTTGTTCTATATTCCTCGTTTACCGTCTGAAATAATGTTCTGTAATATGGCTTTGAAAATTCACCTTTCAGCGCTTCATACCAGTCTCCGCTTATACCTGACATCTTTATCACCCTCGTCTTTCTTTCCGTTTGTATCTCCACCGCTTTTATCGGTATTGTCTCTTCATGCAGTCTTTCCCCTTGTTCCTCTAAGATCACAATCTTACAGAAACGCCTTCTTTTGCCAAATACTCTTTCACCTGTCTGATTTCCAGTTCTTTATAGTGAAACAGCGACGCCGCCAGAGCCGCATCTGCCATTCCTTCTGCAAGAGCATCCTTAAAATGTTCTAATTTCCCCGCTCCTCCCGAGGCGATCACAGGAATCGACACGCTTTGCGCGATCGCTTTTGTCAGTTCCAGATCGTATCCCGACTTCGTTCCGTCACAGTCCATGCTTGTAAGTAAAATTTCTCCCGCGCCGAGTTGTTCCACTTTTTGCGCCCACTCTACCGCATCGATCCCAACGTCTACTCTACCGCCGTTTTTATAAATATTCCAACCCGAACCGTCCTGACGTTTTTTCGCGTCGATCGCCACTACAACGCACTGACTGCCGAATTTATCCGCCGCATCGCGGATCAGCTCCGGCGTATTGATCGCCGAAGAGTTAATGGAAATCTTATCTGCCCCTTCGCGAAGAAGCGCCCGAAAATCATCGACCGTGCGGATTCCTCCGCCGACAGTAAATGGAATGAAAACACATTTTGCCACTTCTCTGACCATATCGACTACCGTTTTCCGCTGATCGGAAGACGCCGTAATATCAAGAAATATAAGTTCATCCGCTCCTGCGGCGTCATATGCCTTCGCGATCTCCACCGGGTCTCCGGCATCTTTCAAACCTACAAAGTTGACTCCTTTTACGACCCGTCCGTCTTTTACATCCAGACAGGGAATAATTCTCTTTGTAAACATCACATTCACCTCTTATAATTCCACGAAATTTTTCAATATCCGAAGTCCCGCCGTACTGCTCTTTTCCGGATGAAACTGACACGCAAAAACATTTTTTTGTTCTACCGACGCATGGATATGTACACCATATTCAGCGGAAGCTTTCACTATTTGCTCATCCTCTGCTTTCAAATAATAAGAATGCACAAAATAAACATACGGATCATCTTCTATCCCTTTGAACAGCCTTCCGTTATTCTCTAAATGCAGAGAATTCCACCCCATATGCGGAATTTTTAATCCTTCTGCATTCGGGATCCTGCATATCTTTCCTTTTAAAATCCCAAGTCCTTCCACCCCCGGCGCTTCTTCGCTTTGTTCAAACAACACCTGAAGTCCAAGGCATATCCCCAGAAACGGAATTTCCTTTTCCACTGCTTCCCGGATCACAGCGTCAAGTTGTCGCTTTCTCAGATTCTCCATAGCGTCTCCAAACGCGCCTACCCCCGGTAAAACAATCTTATCCGCGCCCAGTATTTCATCTTGTTTCGCCGTAACTGTCACTTCCTGTCCGAGACTTAAGAGCGCTTTTTCCACACTTTTAATATTTCCTGCGTCATAGTCTATAATTGCGATCATATTTTCCTCTCCCTGCTTTTGTTTTTCATTCTATATTTCTCTTTTTCGTTTCTTTATTCCGTACGGCAGTTTTCCGCTTTTCGTTTCGTGTTTCTATCTTCTTTTTCCTCTTCCTGTTTTTACGACCGGAATCGGCGTATGATCTACCGCATCCAGATTTTTAATATATTTTTTCGTCTCTTTTACGATAACCGGAGAAAGGAGCAGCACTGCGGTCAGGTTCGGTATCGCCATCAACGCGTTCAGTATATCCGCCACCTTCCACACAAGATCAAGCGCAAGCACCGGAGCGACAAGAAGCACCGCTACATAGAGAAGCCGATATGGAAGAAGTCCCGCTTTTCCCGCAAAATATTCTACGCACCGCTCACCGTAATACGCCCATCCCAAAATCGTCGAATACGCAAATGAGATAATACCGACAACAAGAATAAGAGAACCGAAAAAGGGAATCTGACCAAACGCCATCGTTGTCAGTTCGCCTCCGTTTACCGCCTCGTCAATATTGATCGCCGGATTTTTCATAATCGTTGTCACAAGCACAAGTCCGGTCATCAAACAGACGACAACCGTATCCCAAAACGTTCCCGTGGAAGAAACAAGAGCCTGACGGACCGGATTTTTTGTCTTTGCCGCCGCAGCCGCGATCGGAGCCGAACCAAGTCCCGATTCATTTGAGAAAAGTCCTCTTGCGACTCCATACTGAATGGCATACCGGATACCTCCGCCTACAAGTCCGCCTGCGGCCGCTCCTTTTGTAAACGCAAGCCGGCAGATCGTCGTGACCGCCGGAATGATGTAATCATAATTGATAAACAATATAACGACGCAGCCTATCACATAGAAAGCCGCCATAAACGGAACAAGCTTTTCACATACTTTCGCAATACTTTTTATTCCTCCGAAAATCACAACCGCCGTCATCCCTGCCACAACAACGCCGACAACAAACGGATCGATCCCAAGGTTCTTACTGCACACTTCCGCGATCGCGTTTACCTGAGTCGCGCATCCGATTCCAAAAGAAGCAAAACCTGCCAAAAAAGCGAACGCCAAACCGAGCCACCTCATATTCAGTCCGCGCTCCAGCGCATACATCGCACCGCCCTGCATTCGCCCGTCTTCTGTTTTTACTCTGTACTTTACCGCAATAAGCGATTCGGCATACTTCGTTGCAATTCCGAAAATGCCCGTGATCCAGCACCAGAATACAGCTCCCGGACCGCCCAGAGCGATCGCTGTTCCGACACCGATGATATTTCCCGTTCCGATCGTGGAGGCAAGCGCTGTTGCAAGCGCTCCGAACTGACTGACTTCTCCGTCTGCCCCCTCTTCTTTTGCAACCGAAAGCCGAATCCCTTTTGTAATTGTCTTTCTCTGGATAAGTCCTGTGCGAACTGTCAAAAACAGATGCGTTCCCAGCAAAAGTGCGATCATCCCCCAGCCCCATACGAAATCGTCTGCCGATTGAATGATCTCGTATATTTTATCATACATACTTATCCCGCCCTCCTTCTTACTTTTACACTCTTTTTTACATTTTTTACTATTGCAAAAAGGGCATACGATATACCGACCGCTGACAGCCGGCATGCCGTATGCCCTCTTACGCAACTATCCTTGAATTATTAGTTGCATTTTAGCACATTTACGCGCTAACGTAAAGCATTGAACTTATAAGTTTTTCACGCTTTTGCATCCAATTCAAACCAAAACGCTACTCCATTATCAAAGTTCTCTACTCCGTATTTCTGGTGGAACGATTCCATGATCGCTTTCACGATCGACAGACCGATTCCGTTGCCGCCATATTCTCTTGTATGCGCTTTGTCCACTTTATAGAACTTATCCCACAACTTCGGAATATCTTCTTCCGGAATCGGAGTTCCGCTGTTAAACACAGTGATCCGCACTTTTCCGTCCCCATTTTCTATACGGACTTCTATGCGCTTCTCATTGCCGACATGGTGGATCGCATTCGTAAGATAATTTCGTACAACCTGCTCTGTTTTAAACTCATCCGCCCACACACAGATACTTTCATCGGAAATAAAACTGATCTTTGCCCCTGCCTGCTGAACAAGGATCTCACAGCTTACAATTACCCCCTTTACAAGGCGCACGATATCAAACCGCTCAAACTGTACTTCATCAGAGCCGAATTCCAACTGATTCAGCGTCAGAAGATTTTTCACCATCACATTCATTTTCGCCGCTTCGTCTATGATCACATCACAGTAAAATTCGCGGCTTTCGGGATCTTCGCTGATTCCTTCTTTCAGCCCTTCCGCATACCCCTGGATAAGGGCGATCGGCGTCTTTAGTTCATGAGACACGTTTCCGAGAAATTCATTTCTCATATCCTCGATCTTTTCTTTCTGTTCGATATCTTTCTGCAGCTGATTATTCGCCTGCTTTAGTTCTGACACCGTTCTTTCCAGCTTCTCCGACATTTTATTGAAATTATTCCCGAGCACACCGATCTCATCCATGCCGCCGCGCGTATACTTGGTATCGAAATTTAAGTTTGCCATCTCCTGGGATAATCCGGCAAGTTCCATGATCGGTCTTGTAATACTTCGGGAAAACATCCATACTAACAGACCTCCGATAACCATTCCGATACATCCGAGATAGATCAAAAAGCGGTTTGCAAGAGATGCACTTTCCGTAATACTCGCATAAGGACACTGCATGATAAACCATGAGCCGTCCATAAATCTTCCCCACATTTTCAAATACTCTACATCTCTTTGTACTTGACTGCTCTTATCTCTGTAAATCGTGTAGTCCTCATTCCGCTTCAGTATGTTTTCATGATCGACTCCTTCCATTCCGAATAAGCCGCTGAACATTTCTTTCAAACGCGGATCGCTTTCTCCAAGTGTCGTAAGGATCGCATTTCCACCTCCGTCCACCACGACAAGGTCAACGTTCGCCCGCTCAAGCTGTGTCAGAATATCCCTCACCGAATCAGAATCTGACAGACTTCCGGACTCCAGCTTCGCATTGACGTCATTGTATGTTCGGATCAGATCATCCGCTTTGTGAGACAGATAATAATGTCCTAAAAAAGCGTTATTTATAATAAGGACAAGACCTAAAATAAGACTGAACAATCCGATAAAAATCGCCGTCATCTGACGCCTGATCGAATACTTTATCATCCTTGTATTTCCTCCGGTTAATTGACTTCAAATTTATATCCCATACCCCATATCGTTTTGATATACTCGCCCCTGTCGCCTAATTTACTACGGAGTTTTTTCACATGAGTATCGATTGTTCTCGCATCACCGAAATAATCATAATTCCACACATTATTCAATATTTTTTCCCTGGACAGCGCAATCCCCTGATTTTCCACAAAATATGACAACAGTTCAAACTCCTTATAACTTAAATCGATCATCTTGTCATTGATCTTAACAATATGCGCCGCCTTATCAATCTTGATATCTCCCGCTTCGATCACATCTCCGGCCGTATTTCCGAGAGTTCGTCTTAAGATAGCGTTTACCCGCGCCACAAGAATCTTCGGGCTGAACGGCTTTGATATATACTCGTCCACTCCAAGTTCAAACCCTTGAAGTTCGTCACGTTCTTCCGATCTTGCCGTCAGCATGATGATCGGTACTTTGGACGTCTCTCTGATCTCCCGGCAAACCTGCCAGCCATCCATCTTCGGCATCATCACATCAAGGATCACAAGGGCAATCTCCTTATCTTCATAGAAAATGTCCATCGCTTCCATGCCGTCTCCCGCCTCAAGCACAGCATATCCTTCCCGGGTAAGAAAGTCTTTCACAAGTTTTCTCATCCTGCTCTCGTCATCTACAACAAGCACTTTTATATTTTCCACAATATCCACCTCTCATATAAAAATGTACCGGCAAAAATATTCCGATAATTTCTCTTTTATTTTCAGATTACCATACAAATATGTCAATCCTGTGAATTTGTTTTATTTCTCGTCCCAAAACCCCCGTTCCTTTCTCTTGAAAAACAGTATTTTTAGTGCTATTATTTTTAAGATTTATAATTCCTAAGGAGTTTTTTATATGGGACTTACAGAACTTTTCATCCTGGCAGTCGGACTTTCCATGGATGCTTTTGCCGTTGCCGTCTGTAAAGGACTTGCTATGCCGAAAGTCACCTGGAAAAAGATTACCGCCGTCGGTCTTTGGTTCGGCGGATTTCAGGCTCTTATGCCTGCAGCAGGCTACTTTCTCGGCATCCGGTTTAAAGACGGCATTACCGCTATAGATCACTGGATTGCGTTTATGCTGCTTTCCATCATCGGAATCAATATGATCCGCGAAGCTTTCTCCGGCGACGAAGAATCTTCAAACGACCTTTTAGATTGCAAAACGATGTTCCCTCTGGCTGTTGCGACAAGTATTGACGCTCTGGCCGTAGGCATCACCTTCGCCTTTTTAAATGTACATATTATTCCTGCCGTTTCATTTATCGGCGTAATAACGTTTATCATCGCTGCCGCAGGTGTAAAAATCGGAAACATATTCGGGACAAGATACAAAGCGAAAGCAGAGCTTGCCGGAGGTATCATCCTGATTCTTCTCGGCGTTAAGATCCTGCTCGAACATCTCGGCATATTTTAAATGACAAACTTTTGATCCGATATTTTTATCGGCAAAAGTATTACATCAGGGAGACTTTTATTATTATGGAAAAGAAAAATTCATTCATGCAGACGAAACCTGTTTTTTCTCTTCTGCTTTCTATGTCTGTACCTATGATGCTGTCCATGCTTATTCAATCGCTTTATAACATCGTTGACAGTATCTACGTTTCCAGACTTGGCACAGATGCTCTGACTGCCGTTTCGCTTGCCTATCCGCTTCAAAACGCGATCTTATCCGCAGCGGTCGGAATCGGCGTCGGGATCAGCTCCGCTATCTCCATTCATTTAGGAGCGGGAAATCGGGAAAAAGCTGACCGGGCGGCGACTCTGGGAATCGCCCTTACATTGATCCACTGCATCTTTTTTATCATTGCAGGTCTGACGATCTCCGAACCGTTTTTAAAACTTTTTACAGACAACCCGAAAATATTAAACGACGCATCCATATATACGGAAATCGTACTTTGCCTTTCTTTCGGCTCTCTTTTTCAAATTGCATTTGAAAAGATCTTCCAGGGAATCGGTGAAATGAAGATTACAATGTACCTTCTCATCGCCGGCTGTGTCGTCAATATTATACTCGATCCGATCCTGATCTTCGGATTGCTCGGTTTCCCGGCGCTTGGCGTTGCAGGCGCTGCCATCGCCACCGTGATCGGACAGATCAGCGCCTTACTCTTATACATCATCGTATATAGAAGAAACTCTTACGCGGTACACATCAGCTTCAAGCATCTTGTCTTTGATAAAGCGATCATCAGACAAATTTACAGTGTCGGAATCCCCTCTACTGTTATGATGCTCCTGCCGTCTATATTGATCAGTGTACTAAACAGTATACTTACTGCATTTTCAGACGTTTATGTCGCAGTTTTAGGCGTTTATTTCAAACTTCAGACTTTCATCTATATGCCTGCAAACGGAATCGTACAGGGAATGCGTCCGATCATCGGGTACAATTACGGCGCCGGTGAAAGTTCCCGCGTCAAATCAACAATACGATACAGCCTGCTCACTGCGGCAGGATTGATGTTGACAGGAACGATCCTCGCTCTTGCCCTTCCGAAACAGATTCTCGCTCTGTTCGATGCAGACGCCGCTTTAATGAGCGCCGGAGTCACTGCTCTTCGCATCATCAGCCTCGGATTTCTTGTTTCTTCTGTCGGTCTGATCTATTCCGGCGTATTTGAGGCGATAGGAAACGGGCGGAATTCTCTGATCATCTCTTTGCTCCGCCAATTTGTGATAACAATCCCGTTAAGTTTCATCCTCACCCGCTTTTTCGGACCTACGGGCGTATGGATCTCATTCCCTGTAGGTGAGCTCTGCGCTTCCGCCGCGGCGTTCTGCCTATTAAAAAAATATCAAAACGGAGCATTCTCGCCTCTTTGACGGGATGCTCCTTCTATATAATACGACATCCTCAGCAAAACCATTTTAATTACCGAAAGGAGATTTCCCTATGAAACACTCTTTGCAAATGTCTGAAACACTCCGCTTAGGAATCATCCTCGCCTTATCCGGCGGATTTATGGACGCCTACTCTTATCTTGAACGGGGAAACGTATTCGCAAACGCCCAAACCGGAAATCTGCTCCTATTCGGTGTAAATCTCGCGGAAGGGAACTATTTTGCCATGCTCAGCTATCTCCTCCCTGTTCTCGCGTTTACTCTCGGCATCTTACTTGCCGATACTGTGCGCTGCCTCAACATACGACTCCACTGGCGTCAGCTTTCCGTTCTGTTGGAAGCTGTTATTTTAATATGTGTAGCCTTTTTCCCTCACTCTTTAAATCCCCTCGCAAACTCACTCACCTCTTTTGCCTGCGGCATTCAGGTCGAAAGCTTTCGCAAGATCCGCAACAGAGGAGCGGCTACAACTATGTGTATCGGAAACTTAAGAAACGGAACCGAGAATCTGCACCGCTTTCTGCGAACCCATGACCGTAAAGCATTCTACAACGCCCTTATTTTCTACGGCATTATCCTCTGCTTTATAATCGGAGCAGTCCTCGGAAACTTCGTCATCAAACGCTTTCATGAGAAATCGATCCTCGTATGTTCAGCGCTTTTGTTTATTGCATTTTTCATGATGTTTGTCAACAAAGAGCAAAAATAAATTCTGCAGACCGACACCGGTTTCCACAGTTATAACTCGATTTATCAATGCTCAAAAAAACAATGACCACAAACTCAGTTTTTGAATTTTCAGAATTTTTTGTTAATTGTCCATTTCAATCCGGAATGTGTTAAAAAACAGCTTTTAATATCCTGTTTTAAATTGACAATCTCCTCTCCAAACGATATATTCATAATAGAATTTTATACTTATTTATGAATCTACAGAAATTAGAGGAGACAATGATGAAAACAAGAATGAAAAAATTGCTTGCGGGGATGTGTGCGGTTCTCATACTTCCCATCGGTTCCGCGCAAACTGTTCTTGCCGAAGAGCCGGAACAAAACTTCCCGATATCCGTAGAAAAAGCGGTAAATCAGACATTAAAACTATGGTACGGTTCTCCTGCCAAAATTAATACTGCCGAATCCAGCGGCGGCGAATGGATGCAGCAATCTCTGCCTCTCGGAAACGGGAATCTGGGAAATTTGATTTTCGGCGGAATCTCAAAAGAAAGAATCCATTTCAACGAAAAAACACTTTGGACAGGCGGTCCTTCATCGAGCCGTCCCAACTACCAGTTCGGAAATAAAGCAACGGCATATACTGCCACAGAGATTGAAAATTATCGAAAACTGCTTGATGACAAATCTTCTAATGTATTTAACGATGACCAAAGTCTCGGCGGTTACGGTATGGGGGCAAAAATCAGATTTCCGGGCGAAGACAATCTAAACAAAGGCAGTTATCAAGATTTCGGCGATATTTGGCTTGATTTTTCCGCAATGGGAATCACTGACGATAATGTGCAGAATTATCGGAGAGAACTGAATTTACAAACCGGAATTGCATCAACAGAATTTTCTTATAAAAATGTTTCTTACAAAAGAGAGCATTTTGTAAGCAGTCCGGATCAGGTAATGGTAACAAACCTCTCCGCTTCTGAAAAAGGAAAACTTAATTTCAGCGCAAAAATGGAACTAAACAACGATAACTTAGAAGGAAAGCTTACATTCGATGTCCGGAATCAAACTTGCACTATCGAAGGAAAAGTAAAAGATAATGATTTAAAATTCCGTACAACTATGAAACTCCTTCTAACCGGCGGCGAGATAACGGCAGATGAAAAAAATCAGGTTTACCGGATTAAAAATGCAGATCAGGTCACAATCATAATGGCTGCCGAGACAGATTACAAAAACGATTATCCTACTTACCGGGACAAAGAGAAAAATCTGTCGAATGTTATCGACACCCGGATCAATGACAGCTCGAAAAAATCTTACGATGAATTAAAGCAGACGCATATAGAAGACCACCAAAGTCTTTTCGACAGAGTAAGTTTAGACTTAGGAGAGTTTCAGACATCCGTTCCGACAGATCAGTTGATAGACGAATATCGAAACGGCAGCTACTCGCACTACCTGGAAACTCTTGCATTCCAATACGGACGTTATCTGACAATAGCCGGTTCCAGAGGTACGCTCCCAAGCAACCTTGTCGGCTTATGGACAGTAGGTCCTTCCGCGTGGACGGGAGATTATCATTTTAACGTCAATGTACAGATGAACTATTGGCCGGTATATTCAACGAACCTTGCCGAATGCGGAACAACTTTTGTAGATTACATGGATAAATTAAGAGAACCGGGACGCCTGACGGCAGAAAGAGTTCACGGTATTAAAGGGGCTGTCGATAACCACACCGGATTTACCGTACATACGGAAAACAATCCTTTCGGCATGACCGCTCCTACTAACGCGCAGGAATACGGCTGGAATCCGACAGGAGCGGCATGGGCTGTCCAAAACCTTTGGTGGCATTACGAGTTTACGCAGGATGAAGCATATTTAAAAAATACTATTTATCCGATCATGAAAGAGGCGGCACAATTTTGGGACTCTTATCTCTGGACGTCAGAATACCAGAAAATCAACGACGAAACTTCGCCTTATCACGGTGAAAACAGACTTGTAGCAGCGCCTAGTTTTTCAGAGGAACAAGGACCGACCGCAATCGGAACAACTTACGACCAATCTCTTATATGGGAATTATATAACGAATGTATCCAGGCAGGCAAAATCGTCGGAGAAGATGAAGCTGTTCTGCAATCTTGGGAAGAAAAGATGCAAAAACTTGATCCGATTGAAATCAACGCTACAAACGGAATTAAAGAATGGTACGAAGAAACCCGTGTAGGTCAGGAAACCGGACATAACAAATCTTATGCAAAAGCAGGAGATCTGGCAGAGATCGCAGTACCTAACAGCGGATGGAATATCGGACATAACGGAGAGCAAAGACACGCCTCCCATCTGGTCGGACTCTTTCCCGGAACATTGATCAACAAAGAGAATCCGACTTACATGAACGCCGCTATTCAATCATTGACCGAACGAGGAGAATATTCTACAGGCTGGTCGAAAGCAAACAAGATCAATCTCTGGGCGAGAGCCGAAAACGGAGAAAAGGCATATAAGCTTTTGAACAATCTGATCGGAGGAAATTCTTCCGGTCTCCAGCATAATCTCTTCGATTCTCACGGATCCGGCGGAGGAGACACAATGATGAACGGAACTCCGGTATGGCAGATCGACGGCAATTTCGGTCTTACTTCCGGCGTAGCAGAAATGCTTGTTCAATCGCAGTCAGGCTACACACAATTCCTCCCCGCAATTCCAGACGCATGGGAAAAAGGAGAGGTCAGAGGTCTAAAGGCCAGAGGTAACTTCACGATCGGCGAAAAATGGGCGAACGGCATTGCGGAAGCCTTTACCGTACGTTATGACGGCAATAAAGACAGCGCTGTTTTCACAGGATCATATAAAAATATTACTTCTGCAAAGATCTACGAAGACGGCAAAGAAGTTCAGGTGACAAAAGATACCGATAAAGATCGTATTTCCTTTGAGGCAGACGCCGGCAAGACATATACGATCGATATATCCGAAACAAATATAAACGAACTAAAAGAGCAGGCGTCTACATTTTTAAATCAGCTTCACCCTGATCTCATCAATGCCAAAAACGAACTGCAGACAGCAATCGATCTTTCTTCAAAAGAATTAGGTACAGTTCTGACAAAAGTCAAACTAATGGATCAGTTATATCGCTCCTATCTGAATAAGGCAGAAAACATATATTATCTGACCGACAAAGATAACTTAACCTATTCACAGATCGACACGCTTTACAATCAGCTTCGCAAACTGCGCAAGACTCTGTTGGAAAACACCGGAGATTTAGAGGATTATCAAAACGCCGAGAACCAATTTACAGATCTTAGCGCACAATTAGAAAAACCGATGGCAAACCGGATCATTTCATTCAGCAAAGATTCCGGTGTCATCACAGGAAACGACCGGACACTTACTTTGAGTAAGAGTTCAGACGCCAAAGACTTTGAGATCCGTTATACAACAGACGGAAGTATTCCGAGACATACATCTGACCGGTATGAACACCCTCTGCAATTAGACAATAAAGAAAATACCGTTGTCAGAGCGGCGCTGTTTTATAACGAACAGAGAGTCAGCCCTGTATACACAAAGAAATACATAGCAAAAAGCATAAAGATCCAAGACGTAACCGTATCTCATACAGAGGACTGGGGCAATAACTATGTAAAAGCCGGTATGATCGATCAAAACACTTCGACACGGTGGGCATCCAAAAACGTAGACGCTTCTAAACCGTTGGAAATCACATTGAATTTCTCCGAAAAAGAAACGCTCGATCAAATGAATTTCGATCTGTTCGTATCCAAAAATAACGGAATCGGCGCTTTTGAAATTCAGGCGCTTTCTGACGGAACATATCGAACTGTGTATGAAGGAACAAAAATGGGAAATATCGACGACAAAGTCGGCGATATCGACGGCGGAAGCGGCGGATATCACGCTTATTACTTCGCCGAATTTCCCGAAACAACGACAGAATCCGTAAAGGTAATATTAAAACCGGGATTCTTAGGCGAACCGTCTCTATATGAAATAGCGCCTCTTTACACAGGCGTACAGGCAGACGGCGCCGGAGATACGTCAGAATTAGAAAAAATGATACGTTCGGCAGAAGAAGCCGACAGAACTGCCGACCATTATGTAAACGCGCCGCAAACATTAAAAACCGCGTTTGAAGAAAGTATTTCAGACGGGAAAGAACAACTGAAAGCATCGCAGGATATTATTGATTCCCGTACCGAATTTTTATCTGACAGATATCACCGTCTCGGATTCGGAACGACAGATAAGTCAAAATTAAACTCGCTGATCACAAAAGCAGAACAGGAACTAAACGGAAACTATACAAACGATTCTTTATACCAACTGAAAAAAGTTCTCTCAGACGCTAAGAAAACAGCCGATGACGAAAACGTAAAACAACCAGCCGTCGATCAAATGACAGAAAAACTACAGGCAGCATTAAACAGTCTCGAACAAGGCGGTTTTTCCGAAACATCCATCCCGGCAGGAGATCTGCAAGGTTCCGGAAAGTGGATCCAGGCAGGAGATTTCAAAGCAACAGAAGCAGATGATGCGGGGCCTCTGACTTATAAATTCAACGGAAATTCGATACAAGTTTCCACGGTCAAAGGAGATGATCACGGCGTTATCCGGGTGACGATCCTAGATCAAAACGAGAAACAGATCTGCCGAGAAGAAATTGATACATATGCCGAAAAACGCATAGAGGGCGCCGAACTGATACAGAAAGACTTTCCGGAGGGCAGCTACACAATTCAATTTGAACGTGTCGGAAAAAGTCCAAACGGATCACCGGAAAAAAGAGGATGGGTCGAAGTCGGAACACTGAAGATCCGTACAGAAAAGAAAGAAATCGTAGACCGAAGCCAATTGGAAGAAGAACTGACGATCTGCGACGGGCTGAATAAAGACAAATACACAGAAGAAAGCTGGAACAAATTACAAAAGGCAGTCAACAGCGCCAGAGAACTCCTAAACAAAAAGGATGAAGAAACGTGTACTTCCGAAATGAATGATAAGGCAAATGAAGTTCGGAATGCAAGAAATAGTCTTCAGGAGATAAAAGTTGATACGTCCGCATTAAACGACGCGTTAAAAGCCGCAAAATCCATTTCCCGGGAAGGATATACGGAAGAAAGTTTTGAAGCATTAACACAAAGCATTTTAGAGGCAGAAGCTTTATTAAACGGCACATATACCCAAAAAGAAGTCGATGAAAAAACCGCCGTTTTAATACAGCGTATGAAGGATCTACGCGCAGATAAAACTTTGCTTCAGGAAAAATATAACAAAATAAAAGATATGACTCAAGGCAACGCAACAGATGCTTCCTGGAATGATTTCACCAGACTTCGAGAGCTTGCAAATGCGATCTTAACCGATCCAAACGCAACGCCTGCGGAAGTATCCGATATACTGAATCAATTAAATACATTTGAATTCGCATACAAAGATGATCCTGATGAGGGCGGAAATAAAGACCCACAAGAACCACTCGAGCCGCAAAACCCACAAAATCCCAATAGCGGAAATCAGGGAAATACAAACACTTCACATGCGGATACCAGTGTAAAAACAGGAGACAGCACACCTCTTTTGCTTCCTCTTGCCACAATGTGCAGCATCATAGGATTGCTTTATATAATGCACAAAAAACGAAAACTCGGATAAAACATCTTATCCGTCAAGATCTCGGATAAATCCGGATTTTGGCTCATTACCGTAACAAAAAAGCCGTGACCTCTGATTACTCAAAGGTTACGGCTTTTGTAGTGCGGATGACAGGAATCGAACCTGCACGGTCTCCCACTAGATCCTAAGTCTAGCGCGTCTGCCAGTTCCGCCACATCCGCATCTGATATGACAGGCGGTTAAAACCTGCATGAATTATTATACTCAGATGGGATAGGAAAGTCAAGAACTTTTTTTATAAGTTAGATCCATCGCCAATGATCTGCGGTAGCAGATAAACGCGGTTAAACGGAAATGAAAAATAGTATCCGTCGACAAAATCTTTGGTGTAGGCAATGATTTCTTTTGCAATCTCTACACCGATCGCTTCTCCGGCTTCTTTAGAGCCTTTTTCCGGATAACGGTTTACAATTTCGTCGCTGATAGCAATGCCGGTGATTTCGTTTTTCATAAATAATGCATTTCGGCGGCTGATTAATGGCATAATACCACATAAAATGCGTGCCCCTGTTTCTTCTTTGATGAGTTTTAATTTATCGGCTTCTTCTGTGCAGAAAACTGGCTGTGTCAGGAAAAATTCTGCCCCGGCTTCCATCTTTCTGCGTACACGTTTAATCTCGGCATTCAGATTCAGACGTCCCTGGTTGATCGCGCCACCAAATGCAATTGGAGATTCAGGGAAATCGCTTTCGTTCATGTCGCTGGCAATGTTCATGAGGCCGATGGAATCGAAGTTGAACACGGATTTGATTGTCTGTCTGTCGGCAGAAGGAATTGGATCTCCGGTAATGATCAGCATATTCTGGATGTTATTAATATGTGCGCCCAAAAACAGAGAGCGCATAGCAATTGCATTTTTATCGCGGCAGCAGATATGTGGCATGACGGTCATTCCTGTAGCCAGTTTGACTTTTGCAGCCATCAATACAGAATCTACACGGGTACGACCGGACGGTGAATCAGGAAATGTAAGGACATCTACGTTAGATTCCTGGAGAAGGTGTGCTGCTTCTAATAATTTCTCGTCATTAGCACCGGTCGGGGGAGCCAGTTCTACTGCAATTAATTTCTTACTTTTAAGAGAACTATCATTATTATAGAAGAAACCGGTTTTCTTAATTTCTTTAACTGGTGATTTCTCAGTAATCTGGGCAGCAGATTTTGGTGCCTGATGGATATCGATGGTTTCGGTCAACTGCTTGATGTAAGCAGGATTTGTTCCACAACAGCCACCGATAATGTCGATACCGTATTTGACCAGTTCAGAAGCTTTGCCGGCAAAATATTTTGGCGTATTGGAATATTCCAGGATTCCGCGGCTGCGCTTCGGATAACCAGAATTAGGAAGTGCAATGATAAATTTATCTTCCGGCAGATTTAATTTGTGATAAATCTGCATCATATGACCAGGACCGATTCCACAATTGAAACCAACGGCATCAATCTCCGGAATGGAGGCTGACTCCTGCAATAATTTGCGGGCGTTTAAGCCGGAGTTGCTGTAGCCAAACTGATCTAACCGGAACTGAACCATAACAAATACATCTGCTTCGGCGCAGATTCTCTGTATAGCCGGAAGCACATATAGGGTATCGGGGAATGTCTCAAAAGTGAGAATGGAGATTCCTTCGTCAACAAATGTACGGGCGATTTGATAATATTCTTCGGTAGTATCGTCAGCAGAAAGCTGTCCGATGCCCGGGATTGGGCCGATATCGCCGGCGATGAATACGTCCTTTCCTGATTGGGAAACGGCTTCTTTGGCAAGCGTAATTGCAGCATGTAAATTTTGCTTTACAATCTCTAAGTCAGTAGAAAGCAGTGCTGTATTGGTGGCAAATGTATTGGTCCGGATTAACTTGGCTCCTGCCTGAATATAAGAAGTATGAATATTAAGTACACGTTCAGGATGTTCGGTGTTGGCGGATTCCGGCATATCGTAAGTCTGATATACAGAACTGTAATAGGTACCGAAGGAACCATCGGTAACTAATTTGGATTTTTTCAGATATTCTCTAATGTTCATACTAAGTTTCATCTCTCTCTCTTTTGAATGAATAATACCTAAAATATTATACTCAATTTGTCTATTAGATACAACTTTTAAAACTTTTAAAAATGTGAAAAAAGGTCTTTAATATTTTTATGAAGTGTGCTATATTAAGTGTGAAAGAATTAACGTTATAAAACTAACAGGTTGGCGGCTAGATTTTCCAGATGGAGATGATATTTATGAAGAAAACGGCAAAAAATGAACAATTTCATATCGTTGTTGGTGCAGATACGCATTATATCTCTCCGAAGCTGATCCGCAACAGAGACTTATTTATGAGTGCTGTGAATGCATCCGATGGAAAAGCGTCTCATTATGCAGGTGAGATTATGGATGCGTTTGTACAGAATGTAATAGCAGAGCATCCGGAAGTACTGGTGATTGCTGGGGATCTTACATTTAATGGAGAACTGGCAAGTCATCTGGAACTGGCGAGAAAGCTTGCAAGAGTGAAGGCTTCAGGGATTCCGGTAGTTGTGATTCCTGGCAACCATGATCTGTATAACAAGCGTGCCTGCGTTTATGACGTGGAAGGTAAAGTGCCGACAGATTCTATTACTGTAGAAGATTTTGAAGATATTTACGGATCTTATGGCATGGATGACTGTCTTTCAAGAAGTTCTGATTCCTATAGCTATACATGGGAAGTCAATGAGAAGACCTGGCTATTATGTCTGGATGCGAATACCAGAGATAACGAAGGGATTGTTACAAAAAAGACATTAGAGTGGGCAGAAGAACAGCTTGCGTTAGCAAAATCACAGGGAATCCGTGTGATTGGTGTAAGTCATCAGAATCTGGTAAATCAGAATCAGGTGATCTATAACGGATTTACAATCAGCAATGGCACGGAAGTGTTTGATCTCTATAAGAGATATGGCGTTACATTTAATATCAGTGGACATATCCACCTTCAGCACGAGCGTACGATTGATGGTATCAGAGATGTGGCAACTTCTTCTTTGACTGTATGCCCTTGTCAGTATGGTTATATTACAGGGACAGAAGATGGACTCACATATGAGAACCGCAGAGTAGAGATTGAATCCTGGGCAAAGCAGCACAAGAACACGAGTAAAGAGTTGATGGATTTTTCAAATTATTCGAGAGAACTCTTCTGCAGCATTAACAGAACAAAAGCACTTAAGACGATGATGAAAGTCAATGCATCAGAAGCTGATAAGCAGGCGATGATCGAGGGATTTATTAAGATTAATCAGGCGTATTTCGAGGGAAATATGAGACGTCTTGATAAAGATGAAGTGCAGAAGATTTATCTACTTTGGGATCGCAATGCGACAGGTATTTTTTCTACAATTTATCTGGACAGTATGGTACAGGAAACCATCGCAGTATAATATATAAGTTACCGGTTACAATTTTATAAATATGTCAGGCACCCTTCAGGAAACCTTAGGTTTATGCGTATTCCTGAAGGGTTTTCTTACGTTTACATTCTTTTTTTCACATTCTTAACACATATCTTTCACAGAAAAATCATATTAAAAACAATGATTCTCCATACATATTAATTAGAATAATGGAAATTTGGCGGGAAAATTCCGCCGTAAAAGGAGGAAGACAGATTGATTCAGGTAGAAAATCTTGTGAAAAAATATGGGAATCACCTGGCGGTGGACCATCTTAGTTTCACAATAGAAAAGGGGAAGATTTATGGTTTTCTGGGACCGAATGGTGCGGGAAAATCTACAACGATGAATATTATGACAGGGTATCTTGGTGCAACGGAAGGAACTGTCAAAATAAACGGACATGATATTTTGAAAGAGCCGGAAGTGGCGAAAAGGAGTATCGGATATTTGCCGGAGATTCCACCACTTTATACTGAAATGACGGTGGAAGAATATCTGCAGTTTGCAGCAGAACTAAAAAAGATCCCAAAAGATCAGAGAGACGCGCAAATAGAAAAAGTTGTTCAAATGGCAAAACTGGAAGAGGTAAAGAATCGTCTGATTCAGAATCTTTCCAAAGGATATAGACAGCGTGTCGGACTGGCACAGGCAATCCTTGGATTCCCTGAGATTATTATCTTAGATGAGCCGACGGTAGGTCTGGATCCGAAGCAGATTATTGAAATCAGGGAATTGATCCGTAATCTTGCAAAGCAGCATACGGTTATTTTAAGTTCGCATATTCTGGCAGAGGTGCGGGAAGTCTGCGATTATATTTTGATCATTGCGAATGGCAAACTGGTGGCAAGCGACACTCCGGAGAATCTGGAAAAGAATATCGGAAGTCGTGGATATATTGAAGTGCAGAGTTACGCATCGGAGGATGAGATGCGTTTGGTATTAGAAGATGTTGGAATGATTCAGTCTGTGGAATATAGTGTGGAAAGCCAGGGAGATAAGCAGGTGACTACCGCGCAGATTAAGACGAAAGAGAATGTAGATATCAGAGAAGAAATTTTCTGTGCATTTGCCGAGAGACGGATGCCGCTGCTTACATTAATGTTAATGAAAAATACATTGGAAGATGTATTCCTGGAACTTACGCAGGGAAATGAGGTTCAGATGATGGAAAGCGAGGTGAGCGAAGATGGCAGCGATTTATAAAAGAGAATTAAGATCATATTTTCATTCGATGATCGGGTACGTGTTCATTGCATTTTTGGTTGCGTTTACAGGAATTTATTTTATGGCGTACAACCTGAATTATGGATATCCATATTTTTCATATGTACTGTCGAGTATTACGTTTATATTATTGATCGCGATTCCAATCTTGACTATGAGAAGTTTTGCAGAAGACAGGAAGAATAAGACGGACCAGATGCTTTTGACTTATCCGGTAAGTCTTCATGAGGTGGTGCTTGGAAAATATCTTGCGATGATCAGTATTCTTGCAGTGCCGTGTATAATTTATTTGATTTTTCCACTGTTGATCAAGGCACAGGGAACTGCGTATATAAAAGTGGATTATCTGGCAATTCTGGTCTTTTATCTGTTGGGATGTGTGTATGTGTCTATTGGAATGTTCATTTCTTCGCTGACAGAAAGCCAGATCATAGCTGCGATTGGTACTTTTGGTGTTCTCCTGATCAGCTATCTTTGGAGTGGAATTACGAATTTTATCGCCAGCGCTGCATGGGTGAATCTGGCAGGTGTGATTGTGATTTTGTCTCTGGTGGTATTTCTTGTATGGAGAATGACAAAAAACTGGTTGCTGGCAGCAGGTCTGGAAGTGGTTGCATTACTGGGGAGTATTATACCATATATTGTGAAATCGTCGTTGTATGAAGGACTGCTGGCAAGTGTACTTGGAAAAATGGATCTGTTCAGTACATTTCAGAGTATTTCTTCTAATAATCTTCTGGATGTCAGTGGAATTATCCTGTATCTGTCGATGATCTTTTTGTTCAATTTCCTGACGATGCAGATGATTCAGAAAAGACGCTGGAGTTAGGAGGAAATGATGTTGGATAAGATTAAGAGATTATTTAAGAGTCAGACTTCCAAAAACGGAAGTTATAGTGTTGGGCTGATCGCAGTAGTTATCTGCATTGTGGTTGTAGTGAATATGATCGCAGGGCAGTTGCCGGAAAATGTCCGAAATATAGATATCAGTGATAACAAGATTTATGAGATTACCAAGACGAGTAAAAAGCTGCTGAAAAAACTGGATAAAGAAATTGACTTTACTGTTTATGCGGAAAAGAAGAGTACAGATGAACGTATTAAGACGTTTTTGAAAAAATATGCGGCATTATCGGATAAAATCAATGTCGAATGGGTGGATCCGATTCAACATCCATCTGCGTTGACAGAAAATAATGTGGAATCAGATACGATCGTTATAAAATGTGGTGATACGGGCAAAAGTACGACCGTTGCATTTTCAGATATTTTAGTCGCAGATGAATATTCTTATTATACGACAGGGAATTCAACAGCATCTGAGTTCGACGGAGAAGGACAGCTGACCAGTGCCGTAAACTATGTAACAAGCAGTGAGAGTGGTAAGCTTTATTATACGACCGGTCACGGTGAGGCAACATTTTCAAGTTCAGTAACGGACCTCTTAGGTAAGAATAACATGGAAGAGGAAGAATTGAACCTGATGATGAAAAATGAGATTCCGGATGATTGTGATCTGTTGTTCATAAATGCTCCGACGTCTGATCTGTCAGAGACAGAAAAAAATACTATTTTAGCTTATATGAAAAAAGGCGGTCATGTATTTATCATGTTGGGTGATATCGATGGTGATGCTCCGAATCTGGATGCGATTTTGAAGGAATACGGAATGAAACGTGCAGACGGATATATCGCTGATATGGAGAGAAGTTATCAGGGTAATTATTATTATATCTTCCCAAATGTGACAGCTACTGGGAATCTGGCGAATGGTCTGTCTTCGGGAATGGTACTTCTGGTAAATGCACATGGACTGACACTTACAGATCCATCAAGAGATACCATCAGTGTACAGGACTTTATGATAACTTCGGAAAATGCGTATGCGGTAACAGAAGATGCGCAGGAAAAAGGAAGTTATGTACTGGGAGCAGTAGCTACGGAAAGTATATCTTCTGATGGAGAAGCTGTAACAAATGACTCGGAGGATGAAGAGAATACTACAAGTAATAGCTCTGATGGTACAAAGGAAGCGAGACTGACGGTTGTTTCGGCAAGTTCGATGATCGACAGTCAGGTGACAGATTCATTCTCAAGCCTGGAAAATCTGACATTATTTATGAATGCGGTATCAGCAAACTTTGACGGAGTAGAGAATCTTGCGATTGAACCAAAGAGTCTTCAAGTTACTTATAATACCATGCAGTATGCAGGACCGATCAGTATTCTGGTAATCTTTGGTATTCCGCTGGTAATCCTGATCTATGGATTCTCAAGATGGTGGAAACGTAGAAAAGCGTAAGTCGGAGCAGGAGGTAGGATATGAAGAAAAATAAATTAGTCATATTGCTGATTGTTCTGTCTGGTCTTTTGGTGGTATATTTTGGCCTGTCTGCTTATAATAAGCAGACGGATAAGAAAAAGCAGGAAAAAGCAGAATCAGAACAAATACATCTGGTAGATGCGGATGAATTGACGAAGATTAGTTATACAGACGGAAGTGCTTCTATGGCATTTACCTGTGAGGATGGTACCTGGTATTACGACAATGATAAAGAAATCCCGATAAATCAGTCGTCGTTAGAGGAGACGGAGAAAAATATCACGGATCTGGTGGCGGTTCGAAAGATAAAGAATCCCGATGGACTGGAAGATTACGGACTGACATCACCACTATATCAAGTGGCATACACTACCTCAGATGGAAGTGAGCATACGATTCATGTAGGAAATACTGCAGATGAAAATTACTATGCATCGTTGGATGACGAAAAGGATGTGTATACGATCGACAGTATACTGACCGGAAATCTGGTATTTGATCTGAAGGATGTTGTGGCATATGATGAAGTACCATCCATCGGAAGTGGTAATATTAAGAAAGTGGAAGTGACTCAAGCAGAAAAAACTACGACATACAAAGAAGAAGAGGATTTAAATGAACTGGCAGGTGGATTCGGCACTTTAAGTCTGACAGATTGTGTGGATTACCACGTGACAGAAGATAGCCTGAGTAAGTATGGCTTGGCAGAGACTGAAAGAATCACAGCCGTGGTCACCTACAAAGACAGTGAATCTGAGAAGAATAAGACATTTACGGTGTATATCGGCAAAGCAACTGATGATGGAGCCAACCGATATATCATGGTCGATGGTTCGAAGATGGTATATCAGGTAAGCAAAGAAATCGTGAACAACATGATAACGGTGGATAAAGAAAGTGAAAATTAAAAATTAGGAGAAAGCGGACGCTCCCGGTAGAGACCGGGGTGTCCGCTTTTAAAATAGAACCATTATAGTTCGATTTGATTTAATTCTTCATCTGTAGCTTCTAATAATCTTTTCGCATCTTCTTTAGAACCACCGTTTTTCAAAAAATTAAAAAGTAGTTTCGACCTTCCGATTTCTTCGCCTTGTTTAAGACCTTGTTTAAGACCTTGTTTAAGACCTTGTTTAAGACCTTGTTTAAGACCTTGTTTAAGACCTTGTT
>ERZ773103.599-NODE-599-length-41057-cov-3.827569_pt1 | contig 41057 bp, 34 predicted proteins | sample MGYA00511118_ERZ773103 | MGnify/ENA primary metagenome ERZ773103 (study PRJEB29015, sample SAMEA2737821) | human gut metagenome | biome: human gut; feature: human-associated habitat; material: faeces | place: China | collected 2012 ... | reverse complement strand
TACCATCGAGGAGAAGACCGGCAACAAGATGGTCGAGTTCTCCGATGCTGACGTAGAGCGCATCTGGGCTGCTACCTTCGACGCTAAGGCTGACGCTGCTATGCAGACCGCTGAGGCCAACGGCAAGACTGAGGGCATGACCAAGATCCTTGAGAAGGCTGCCGAGATCACCGGCTATACCTGGAATCATTGATTTCTGAAAATCGCTCATGATGAAAAATCCCTGCCGCATCTGCGGCAGGGATTTTTTGTGCGCTGTGGGCTATTGGCTGACGCCCAGATATTCTTCCAGACAGATGCCCTGATCGTGGATGGCTTTGGCGGCATCTTTTCCCACATAGCGGTAATGCCACGGCTCATAGTCTGTGCCGGTGAGGGCCGTTTTTCCTTCGGGATAACGGAGGATAAAGCCGTATTCCCATGCGTGAACGGAGAGCCAGCTGTAAACCTGCGTGCCGGTGGAGTGGATGCCGTCAGCGTTGATATCCACAGCCAGACCGGTCTGGTGCTCGCTGTAGCCCACCGGATTGACCCAGAGCTGCGCATCCTGCTCTGCCTGTGCCCGACTTTCGCCCTGCTCCATAAACGCCTCTATTTTTTCGTCCATCAGGGACTGCTGCTTCTCTGCACTTCGGTATCCGGAGGCCACCTCCGGATAGATGCTCGCTGCACGCATATCATCAAACATTTGCTGGAGCTGGGGATAGATGCGGCTGTCGACCTGCGTCCCATTGGCCAGGGTGGTGAGGTCGGAGGACCAGTCGTCGGGGATGGCATGGGTCTGATTGACAAGAACCAGATTCCATGGAAGATCGGTAAGGCTGGAAAAGGCGCTTTTATTGTGACCGGAGCTGTTTGGAAAGAGCGTGCGGAATGCGCCGAGGCAAACGAGAAGCAGTACGACAGTGGGCAGCAGAATGGAAAGAAAGCGCCGGTTGGCAGAGCGTGGACGGGAATGCGGCATATGGATCCTCCTCTTTTTGTGTTCTGCCGCAATCATAATGAAATTCTGATTAAGATACAAGAAAGCAAAATATAAAAACTTTATTAAGGAGAATCCGGGAGCGCATCAAAAAATGCGCCCGCAAAACGGACGCATTTTTGCAAAGGGTTCGCAGTTATGCCAGCACTTTGTGGACTTTTCGGTTCAGGAAGATGGAGAAAAGGGCGCTGAGGGCCTCTGCAATCACCACAGCCGTCCAGACCGTGGAGAGCTGACCGGTGAGGCTCATGGCCCATGCGATGGGGATCACGAAAATCAGCTGGCGTCCCAGATTGATCATCAGGGTATAGCGGCTGTAGCCCAGTGCCTGAAAGGACGAGGAGAGGATCAGCGTTGTGGCGCCCAGCGGGAGGCTCAGGCAGCAGATCCGCAGGGCGGTGATCCCGATGGAGAGCATGGCATCGGAGGCGCTGAACAGCTGCAGAAGCTGTGCGGCGATGATTTCGAATGCAATAAGCAGAACTGCCATCAGTACCAGCGCAGTTTTTAGCGCCAGAGAGATGGTCTGACGTACCCGATCCATACGGCCTGCGCCGTAGTTGTAGGAGATCATGGGGACGGTGCCGTTGTTGAGACCAAAGATCGGCATATAGGCAAAGCTCTGGAGCTTCAGCCAGATGCCGAATACGGCGGTGGCGGTGGTGGAGAAGGCCAGAAGAATCTGATTCATGCAGAAGCTCATGGCAGAGGAAAGCCCCACTGTGATCATGGAGGGGATGGCGATGGAAAAGATGCTCTTTAGAATTTCCAAGGAGGGGCGCATAGAACGGAAGCGCAGCCGGATGTTCTTCTCCTTGACGGTCAGCATGATCAGGGCCACCAGTGCGGCGAAGATCTGCCCCAGAACCGTGGCCACGGCGGCGCCGGTGACGCCCAGCTTGGGGAAGGGGCCGATGCCGAAGATCAAAAGCGGGTCAAAGATGATATTGAAAATCGCACCGGCCGCCTGAGAGATCATGGAGCACACGGTGTTGCCGGTGGCAACCAGAAGCTTTTCAAAGTTCTGACCGAAAAAGGCACCCGCCGATATCAGGCAGATCACGGTCAGGTACTGCGTGCCGTCCTCGATGATCTCGGCCACATCCGTCTGCATGGTATAGTAGGCTCGTACACCGAAAGCCCCCACCAGCATAAAAAGGACGGTATAGCAGGCGGAGAGCACCACAGCCACGTTGGCGATGCGGAGGGCCTTGCCGTGCTCCCCCTGACCGGTGTAGCGGGGCACCAGCGCATTGACCGCAACCCCGGTGCCCACGCCGATGGCGGTGATGATCTGCTGTAGCGGAAATGCAATGGATACTGCCGTCAGGGCGTTCTCACTGATCCGGGCCACGAACATGGAGTCTACGATGTTGTATAGGGCCTGAATAAAGAATGAGATCATCATGGGGATGCTCATGGAGATCAGCAGGCGTCTGATGGGCATGGTTCCCAGCTTGTTTTGCTGTGTATTCAAATGTTGATTCCTCCAATCACAGGAGCTGCCTGTGTCATTTTTCGGCATTATCATAGCATATTTCCGCGAAAAAAGGCAAAGGATTTCTTGCGTGGAAACATTTCGGATGTGTTTAGAAAAAGTTCACAAGAAATAAATTCTGATATTGTGCAAAATGACACTTGTGAAATCGGAAACGCTGGGCTATTATATAGACGTTAGCACTCCAAATGAATGAGTGCTAACACGAAAAACAGTAGAACCTTTGACAGGCGCCTCTGCGCCGTCAGATTATTTTAAGGAGGAACCTCAAATGAAACTTGTACCCCTCTCTGATAGAGTCATTGTCAAGATGACCGAGGTGGAGGAAACCACTGCATCCGGCATCATTCTCGCATCCAGCGCCAAGGAAAAGCCCATGGTTGCGGAAGTCATCGCAGTGGGCCCCGGCGGCATGGTGGATGGTCATGAGGTCAAGATGACCGTTTCCGTTGGACAGAAGGTTATCTTTGCAAAGTACACCGGCACCGAGGTAAAGCTGGGCAAAGAAGAGTATACCATCGTACGTCAGGGCGACATTCTCGCAGTTGTCGAATAATTGGAGGTAATAGATCATGGCTAAGCAGATTATTTTTGGCGAAGACGCTCGCAAGAAGCTTCAGGCTGGTATCGACCAGCTGGCAAATACCGTAAAGGTTACACTGGGCCCCAAGGGCCGCAACGTGGTTCTGGATAAGAAGTATGGCAATCCCCTCATCACCAACGATGGCGTGACCATTGCAAAGGACGTTGAGCTGGAGGATGCCTTTGAGAACATGGGCGCAAGTCTGGTTCGTGAGGTTGCTACCAAGACCAACGATGTAGCCGGTGACGGCACCACCACCGCTACGGTTCTGGCGCAGGCCATCGTCAGCGAGGGCATCAAGAACGTTACCGCAGGCGCAAACCCCATGGTGATGCGCAAGGGCATCAGCAAGGCTGTTGCTGCCGCAGTTGAGGCCATCAAGGGCAATTCCCAGATGGTTTCCGGCTCCTCTGACATTGCCCGTGTCGGCACCGTTTCTTCCGGCGATGAGTCCGTAGGCGCTCTGATCGCTGAGGCAATGGAGAAGGTCACCTCCAACGGCGTAATCACCATTGAAGAGGGCAAGACCGCTGAGACTCAGCTGGACGTGGTAGAGGGCATGGAGTTTGACCGTGGCTATCTGTCCCCCTACATGGTCACCGATGCAGAGACCATGGAGTGCGTCATGGACGATGCACTGCTGCTGATCACCGATAAGAAGATCTCCAGCATTCAGGATCTGCTGCCCATTCTGGAGCAGGTTATGAAGTCCGGCCAGAAGCTGGTTATCATTGCCGAGGACGTTGAGGGTGAGGCCCTGTCCACCCTGCTGCTGAACAAGATCCGCGGCGTACTGAACGTTGCCTGCGTGAAAGCACCCGGCTACGGCGACCGCCGCAAGGAGATGCTGAAGGATATCGCCATCCTCACCGGCGGCGAGGTCATCACCGGCGATCTCGACATGGATCTGAAAGACACCACCTTCGATCAGCTGGGCAAGGCACATCAGGTGAAGATCACCAAGGACGACACCACCATCGTAGGCGGTGCAGGCGACTCCGCAGCCATTCAGGCCCGGATCTCCGAGATCAAGTCCCTGATCTCTACCACCGAGTCCGAGTATGACAAGGAGAAGTACAACGAGCGTCTGGCAAAGCTGTCCGGCGGCGTGGCTGTCATTAAGGTCGGCGCACAGACCGAGACCGAGATGCATGAGATGAAGCTCCGCATCGAGGACGCTCTGAATGCGACCCGTGCAGCCGTAGAGGAAGGCATCGTTGCCGGCGGCGGTACCGCTTATGTCAATGCAATTCCTTCTGTCAACGCTCTGGTTGCCACCCTGGAGGGCGACGAGAGAACCGGTGCTCAGATCGTTGCAAAGGCGCTGGAGGCTCCTGTCCGCCAGATCGCTTACAACGCAGGCGTAGACGGCTCCGTGATCTTTGATCGTATCTCCAACTCCGGCAAGGTGGGCTATGGCTACAATGCCTACACCGAGGAGTACTGCGACATGATCGGCACCGGCATTGTGGATCCCACCAAGGTGACCGGCAGTGCTCTGGAGAACGCCGCATCCATCGCCTCCTGCGTACTGACCACCGAGAGCCTTGTGGCAGATAAGCCCGATCCCCAGCAGGATGCTGCCATTGCAGCCGCACAGGCTTCCGCAGCAGCCGGTCAGGGCATGTATTAATCCAGCGTTCAAGTGAATTCCGGCAGAGGTTCCGGCCACAAGGCCGGGGCCTCTGCTTTCCTTCTGCACGGATGTGGGGTTGCCAAACCGCCTTTTGGGGGGTATAATAGAACCACTAACCTGCAAAGGAGCCAAAGCCATGTCACTGTTTACCGTCTCGCTGGCCCATCTGACCAAGGAATTTAAGCTGGAAATGCTGTACCGCTCTTCGGATTTTGAGAAGATCCAGATCACGGTAGAGGATGTCAACCGGCCTGCGCTCCAGCTTTCGGGCTTCTTTGAGCATTTTGAGCCTGCCCGGATGCAGGTTATCGGCATGGTGGAGGACACCTATCTGGCGGGGCTTACCCCGGAGCAGCGGGTGGTCACCTTTGACCGGCTGTTTTCCTATCGGCCTCCGGCACTGATCTATGCCCGCCATCTGGAGCCCTGCGATGAATGCATGGTCATGGCACGGAAGTATAACATCACCATCCTGCGCACCAATGAGACCACCTCGGAGCTGGTCTCCACCATGATCGCCACCCTGAAGCACTATCTGGCGCCCCGGCTGACCCGGCACGGCGTTCTGGTAGAGGTTCACGGCGAGGGCATGCTGCTGCTGGGCGAGAGCGGCGTTGGTAAGAGCGAGGCGGCCATTGAGCTGGTAAAGCGTGGACATCGCCTGATCGCAGACGATGCGGTGGAGATCAAAAAAGAGGGCGCCTATGTGCTCTCCGGCTCTGCGCCGGAGCTGATCCGCCACTATATTGAGCTCCGTGGCATCGGCGTCATCAATGTGGCAAAGCTCTTTGGTATGGGCGCCGTCAAGGAATCTGCCAATATTGATATGGTGGTCAATCTGGAGGCATGGCGGGATGATGTGCTCTATGACCGGCTGGGCGTGGAGAATGAGTTTACCACGATTTTGGGCGTCAAGGTGCCCAATCTGACCATTCCGGTAAAGCCCGGGCGGAATCTGGCGGTGATCCTTGAGGTGGCGGCTATGAACAATCGTCAGAAGAAGATGGGCTACAATGCCGCACTGGAATTTACCGAGCAGATCAATAAGCATTTTGATGAGACCATGGCAGCGGAAGGCTGAATGGATACGATACGGACGGAAAACAGGGGGCGGTGTTGCCGTCCCCTGTGGTCTGCCCTGACCGAGAAATGAGAGGGGAAGTGTAAGATGCGTTCTGACCGGAACGGAACAACGCTGCTGACGGAAGGCAGCATTTTGGGTAAACTGTTTGGGTTTGCGGTGCCGCTGTTTCTGGGCAACCTGTTTCAGCAGCTCTATAACACCTGTGACTCCCTGATCGTGGGGAACTTTGCGGGCAGTGAGGCACTGGCGGCGGTAAGCTCCTCCGGCAGCCTGATTTTTCTGCTGGTGGGACTGTTTAACGGTATTGCCATGGGTGCGGGCGTTGTCATTGCCCGGTATTTTGGGGCACGGGAAGGGGAGCACCTGCGCCGGGCAATCCATGCCACGGTGTTCTTCGGCATTGTGGCCGGGGCTGCGCTGACGGTGCTTGGGATCCTGCTGACGCCGCTGCTGCTCCGCTGGATGGGAACTCCGGAAACGGTGCTTCCCCAGTCGATCATCTATTTCCGGGTCTACTTCGCCGGGGCACTGGCTGTGGTGCTCTACAATGTGGCCGTGGGTGTTTTGCAGGCGGTTGGAGATTCCAGACACCCGCTGTATTACCTGATGATCTCCTCCGGGGTCAATGTGGTGCTGGATCTGCTGTTTGTGGCGGTATTGGGCTACGGGGTCGGTGCGGCGGCGCTGGCCACCACCATCGCCCAGAGCCTCAGTGCGATCCTGGCATTCCGGCGGCTGACCCGCCCGGGAACGGAGTATCAGGTCTGCTGGCGGCAGGTGCGGCCGGATGGGCCGATGCTGAAGCAGATTTTGGCCATTGGCCTGCCTTCGGGGGTTCAGAACTCCATTATCTCGCTGGCCAATGTGATCGTGCAGTCCAACATCAATCAGTTCGGGCCCCATGCCATGGCGGGCTGCGGGGTATACTTTAAGATCGAGGGCTTTGGATTCCTGCCCATTACCTGCTTTGCCATGGCGCTGTCCACCTTTGTGAGCCAGAACCTTGGGGCCGGAAAGCCGGACCGGGTGCGGAAGGGGAGCATTTACGGCACGCTCTGCTCGGTGGGCATTGCGGAGCTGGTGGGCGTTGCGGTATGCGTTGCGGCGCCGTGGCTCATGGCGGCCTTCAACCGGGAAGCCGATGTGATCGCCTATGGGGTGCAGCAGGCCCATATTGAAACGCTGTTCTGGTGCCTGCTGGGGCTGAGCCACTGCAGCGCCGGAATCCTCCGGGGAGCGGGCAAGGCCAAGGTCTCTATGGTGATCATGCTGCTCTGCTGGTGCCTGATCCGCATTACCTATATCACCATTACGGTGTCTATCCTCCATGACATCCGTGTGGTGTTCTGGGCCTATCCCATCACATGGGGGCTCAGCGGCATCCTGTTTACACTGTACTTTAAGTCCCAGTGGAAGAATCTGATTCGTCCGGCGGCAATGAAAGTGGAATAAGTCAACTGTGCTTCCGTGGTGGAGACAATTCACCGGGAAGCACAGTTCTTTCCTGTGTGGAGCCGGAATATGTCGAAATGAAAGAATTCGTTCAATCTAACGCTTTAATGTGGCAAAATGAAAAAGGAATGAAATATTTGCCGGAAAAAAGCCGCAGGAACACTTGCAGAATGAGCCGATATATCATATAATATAATTTGCGATAAATGACCTTTATAAGCGATGTTAATGGCGACCGCTGCGGAAAATGGAGTCTTATCCACCTGTGGCGGACAAATCGAATGGAGGAGATCCTGTGAAATTTTCTCAAATGAAATATCAGCGGCCGGATCTTGCGTCCCTGAAGGAGCAGATCCAGAGCCTTACGGCGCAGCTTCGGGCAGCCCAGAGCTATATGGCGGCAAAGGATACGTTTCTTGCAAAAGAGACGCTGTGCAAGCATATCGAGACCCAGAGCACGCTGGCATCGATCCGGCACACCATCGACACCAGAGATACCTTCTATGATGACGAGGTGAAGTTCTGGAACGGCGCAGAGCCCCAGCTGGAGGAGGATCTCCAGCAGTGGACCATGGCGATGCTGGAATCTCCCTACCGGAAGGACTTTGAGGCGGAATATGGAGATCTCATGTTTGTCAATGCGGAGATCCAGCTGAAGACCTTTGCGCCGGAGATCATGGCGGATATCCAGAAGGAGAACGATCTGACGCAGGAGTATGAAAAGCTGCTGGCTTCGGCACAGATCCCCTTTGAAGGAAAGGTCTATACCATCTCCCAGATGTCCCCCTTCAAGACCGATGCCGATGATGCCCGCCGCCTTGCCGCATGGAAGGCAGAGGGGCAGTGGTACAAGGACAATCAGGCACAGCTGGATGACATCTACGATCAGCTGGTGCATCTGCGGGATCAGATGGGCAAGAAGCTGGGCTACGAAGGCTATACCACGCTGGGCTATTACCGGATGGGCCGGAACTGCTATACCAAGGAGGATGTGGAGAAATTCCGTGCTGCGGTGCGCACCTATCTGGTACCGCTGGCAGACAGCATCTACCGGGAGCAGGCCAAGCGGCTGGGGAAGGAATATCCCATGAGCTTTGCGGACAATGCACTGGAGTTCCGCTCCGGCAATCCCCGTCCCGTTGGGACGCCGGATGATATTCTGGCGCAGGGCAAGAAATTCTATGATGAGCTGTCTCCGGAGACCAGCGTATTTTTCCGCACCATGCTGGACGGGGAGCTGCTGGACGTGCTCTCCACCGAGGGCAAGGCCGGCGGCGGCTACTGCACCAGCATCCCGGATTATCAGGTTCCCTTTATCTTTGCGAACTTCAATGGCACCCAGCATGACGTGGAGGTTGTGACCCATGAGGCGGGCCATGCCTTTGCGGCTTATACCAACCGGGATCGGGTGCCTGCGTCCTATACATGGCCAAGCATGGAGGGCTGCGAGGTGCACTCCATGTCCATGGAGTTCTTTGCATGGCCTTGGGCAGAGGGATTTTTCGGTGCGGATACAAAGAAATTCTACTACAGCCACCTGTCCGGGGCACTGACCTTTATTCCCTACGGCACCATGGTGGATCACTTCCAGCATATCGTCTATGAGAAGCCGGATATGACGCCCAAGGAGCGCCATGGAGTCTGGAAGGAGCTGCTGGGGATCTACATGCCGTGGATGAAGCTGGACGGGGATATTCCCTTCTATGCCGAGGGCGAGGGCTGGCAGCGTCAGCATCACATCTATTCCAGCCCCTTCTACTATATTGACTACTGCCTGGCACAGACGGTATCCCTGCAGTTCTGGGCCTTGCTCCAGAAGGATCAGAAGAACGCATGGGAGCACTATATGGCCTATACCCGTCAGGGCGGCAGCCGCACCTTTACCGAGCTTCTGAAGAATGCCGGACTGGAAAGCCCCTTTGAGGAGACCTGCCTCAGAACGGTGGCGGAGACCGCAAAGGCCTATCTGGAGCACTTTGACCTGAGCAGTCTCACCTGATCTATGAGCAGAAAAAAACGACGCTCCAAGCTGGAGCTGTTTCAGAGAAATGCGGCAGGAGAATACATTTATACCGGAGGCCATATGCGCTATGCGGACGCACACAAAACAAGACGGCGTATGCTGGCAGAGCTATGGGCCTCCGGTGCCCTTGGAACGCTGTGCTTCCTTGCGGGGGGCTTCCTGCCGGTGCCGGGCTTTACGGGCTGCTTCTATGTGCTGGGCCCCTATGTGGCGGCGCTGATTGCTGCCGCAGGAAGCCTGTGGACGCTGGGGGAGCTCACCGGTGCCGGAGACCCGATCCGGCAGTATGCCTACGATGCAACGGTGCTTCGGCTTCCGGTCTGGTCCCTGATCGCAGGGATCGCCGGGGGGCTGTGCCTGCTGGGAGAGGGACTGTACCTGATCCGAAATGGCGGCGGCCTTGGCACCGCAGCGGCGTTTCTGGCGCTGGAGGCGGCGGGGACGATGGCAATGCTGCTGTTCCGGGGCGTCATTTGCCGGAGCCGCTGGCAGGAAAATTAGACAAATGGTCATTTTTCCGGGATTTTCTGCAAAGCTGTCATTGACAGCGGGACATCTGTCCTCTATAATGGGGCAGACTGACTTTACAGGTTGGAGGAGATCCGGCCTGCGCCAAAAGGGAGCGCTCCCTTTTGGCGCCATGCAAGGCATGGCACCTGATGAATCGTGAACCGCGGAACCCAATCCGTTTTTGTTCAATATTTTTAAGGAGGAATTTTTAACATGAAAAACAAGACCAAGCTGCTTGCGCTGCTTCTGGCTGTTTGCATGTGCGTGGGCCTTCTGGCCGGCTGCGGCGACAATGCTGCTTCCGGCGGAAGCGCAGCACCTGCCAGCGCCCCGGAGGCGGGCTCTGATGTGGCCGAGAACGGCGGCGCAGAGACCACTGCCAGCAACGACAATACGCTGGTAGCAGCTGCCACCGGATTCGAGAGCAAGTTCTCTCCCTTCTTTGCTGCAAGCGCAGACGATCAGCGCGTTACCGACATGACGCAGGTTTACCTGCTGACGGTGGACCGTGTGTCCAACCCTGTGCTCAGCGGCATCGAGGGCGAGACCCGCACCTACAACGGCACCGATTACACCTACTACGGTCCCGCTGACATCACCATTACCGAGAATGACGACGGCACCGTGTACTATGACGTTACCATGCGTGACGACATCCAGTTCTCTGACGGCACCACTGCCGACATCGATGACGTGATCTTCTCCATGTATGTATTCGCAGACCCCACCTATGACGGCTCTGTGACCTTCTACTCCTGCCCCATCGAGGGTATGGAGGATTACCGCAACGGCATGGGCACTCTGGCTGCACTGCTGGCCGAGGCGGGTGAGGACAACACCGACTTCACCAACTGGACCGAGGATCAGCAGAAGGCGTTCTGGGATGCAGTCAACGACGGCGGCGTGAAGTTCGCTCAGGAGATCGTGGACTACGTTGCATCCATGGGCGGCGAGGGCAGCGATGCCGAGTCCTCTGCACTGTCTGTGGCAGACGCCGCTGCCCAGTGGGGCTTTGAGCTGGACGCTGACGCTACTGTGAAGGATTTCTTCCTGGCCATTGGCGATCAGTACGGCTGGAACTTCTCCCAGATGGAGGCCGAGACCGCAGGCTCTGCGCTGTCCGACCTGATCCCCGAGGAGGTTTACAACTACTCTACCGTTGGTGTGGAGACCGGCAAGTCCGCTGACCACATCTCCGGCATTCAGAAGACCGGCGACTACAGCATGCGTGTTGTCGCTACCGAGGTTGACGCCACCCTGATCTATCAGCTGGCAATGCCCATTGCTCCCCTCCACTACTATGGCGACGAGAGCAAGTACGATTACGATAACAACAAGTTCGGCTTTGACAAGGGCGATCTGTCCATCGTCAGAGAGAAGACCACCCAGCCTCTGGGCGCCGGTCCCTATGTGCTCAAGAGCTTTGAGAACGGCACCGTTTACATGGATGCCAACCCCACCTACTACAAGGGCGAGCCCAAGACCGCTCACCTGAACTTCCTGGAGACCCAGGAGGCCGATAAGGTCACCGGCGTTGAGGCCGGCACGCTGGATATCTCCGATCCTTCCTACTCCACCGAGGTTGCTGGCCAGATTGCCCAGTACAACGGCGGCGATGACTCCATGGATGGCTCCGTGATCACCACCCGCCTCATCGACTACCGTGGCTACGGCTACATCGGCATTGCCGCCGACAATGTAAAGGTCGGCAACGATCCCGCTTCCGAGGAATCCAAGGATCTCCGTAAGGCCATTGGCACCGTTCTGGCCGCTTACCGTGACGAGGGCATCAGCTCCTACTACGGCAACACTGCTTCCGTTATCAACTACCCCATCTCCAACACCTCCTGGGCTGCTCCTCAGGTCACTGACGACGGCTATACCGTGGCTTACTCCGTAGACGTAGACGGCAACCCCATCTACACCGACGGCATGAGCCAGGAGGACAAGTATGATGCAGCACTGCAGGCTGCTCTGGGCTACTTTGAGAAGGCCGGCTACACCGTAGAGGACGGCAAGCTCACCGCAGCTCCCGAGGGCGCAAAGCTGGAGTATCAGGTGAACATCGGCGCAGGCGGCGCTGGCGATCACCCCTCCTTCCTGCTGCTGAAGAATGCGGCTGACGCATTCAAGAAGATCGGCTTCACCCTGAACGTCAACGATATGGCACAGGCTTCCGACCTGTATGCTTCCTACCAGACCGGCGTTGCCGAGCTGTGGTGCGCTGCATGGCAGGCTTCCTCCGATCCTGATATGTTCCAGCTGTATCATTCTCAGGGTTCCACCAACTACTATCAGATCAACGATCCCGAGCTGGACGAGCTGATCGTTGATGCCCGCAGCTCCACCGATGAGACCTTCCGGAAGGGCCTGTACAAGGCTGCCATGGAGATCATCATGGACTGGGGTGTTGAGGTTCCCGTATATCAGCGTTCCGAGGCATATATCTTCTCCTCCGAGCGTGTTGCAGTCGACTCTCTGCCCGGCGACATGACTCCTTACCGGGGCTGGGACGCCGAGGTTGAGAACATCGTTGTAAAGTAAGAAAACATACGATGACATGTAAGCTGTCTCCCTGCGCCAAATCGGCGCAGGGAGATGGTACTGCGGATATGAGGATACTGCTTCCGGTCAGGGAGCAGTGCCCTGATATGCGGAGTTTTCGTCTATCATAATAAAAAGATGTATTGAACCAATATGTCGAAAACGGAGGGATTTCCTTGCGAAAGTATGTCGTCAAAAGAATCCTGCTGTCTGTTGTGATTCTGCTTTGTGTGACATTCATTATCTACGGACTGCTGCGATGTCTGCCCAGCTCCTATGTGGAGAATATGGCCATGCAGCTGTCCTCCAAGCCCGGCGCCAAGAGCTATGACGAATGGCTGACCCAGCTCAATGCATCCTACGGCCTGGATAAGGGCATCGTGCCCGGCTTTTTCACATGGCTGGGGGATGCAGTGCGGGGGCAGTTCGGTGACAGCTGGAAGTATACGGTGCCCGTTACCCAGAAGTTCAGCGAGACCATTTGGCTGAGCTTTGTGATGGGCCTGATCTCCTTTGTGTTGGAGCTGGTAATCGCCATTCCGCTGGGTATCATCGCCGCAACGAAGCAGTATTCCAGAGCGGATTATGCCATTACGACCTTTTCGCTCATCGGCATTTCGCTGCCTACCTTCTTCTTTGCCACCCTGCTCAAGCTGTTCTTTTCCGTCAAGCTGGGGTGGTTTGACCTCTACGGTCTGGTAGGCCGCAACTATGCGCAGCTGAGTACATGGGGGCAGTTCTGGGATAAGGCCAATCACCTTGTGCTGCCCATTGTAACGCTGGTCATCGTATCGGTGGGCTCGCTGATGCGCTATACCCGCACCAACATGCTGGAGGTGCTCAACGCCGACTACATCCGTACTGCCCGGGCCAAGGGACTTTCGGAGCATAAGGTCATCTATCACCATGCCTTCCGGAACACGCTGATCCCGCTGGTCACCATCATCGGCGGCAGCCTGCCCGGCCTGTTCTCCGGCGCCCTGATCACGGAGACCCTGTTTATGATCCCCGGCATTGGCTATACATCCTATCAGGCTATGATCTCCGGCGATATTCCCTTCGCCATGTTCTATATGACCTTTATTGCCATCCTGACTTTGGCTGGCAACCTGCTGTCCGACATTCTGTATGCCGTGGTTGATCCGCGGGTACGCATCGCATAAGGAAGGAGCGTGACTTGTTATGAAGGATAATCGGGAAGAACTGAAAAACAAGGACGCTCAGGAAACTGAGAAGCTTTCCTTGAACGATGACCGCCGGGTCAAGGTGCTCTCTCCGGGGGCACTGGTTGCAAAGCGCTTTTTCCGGAACCGTCTGGCAGTGGTGGGGCTTTCCATGCTCATTGCCATGTTCCTGTTCTCCTTTGTGGGCGGAATCATCAGCCCCTATAAGGAGGATCAGCAGTTTTATACCTACACCTACATGGATCAGGAATATGTAGGCGTGGTCAAGAATAACGACTTCCGCTATGTATCGGCGGAGGGGCAGAAGTTTGGTTCTGCGGAGCAGGCACAGTTCCTGCTGGCCCAGATGAAGGGCAAAGACTCCTTTGATTATAAGGATGTGACCTATACCCTGACGCAGGAGGGCGATGACCTCTATACCATTAGCGTGGACGGTGCACCCATTGCCATCGCCTACAAGGATATCGTCAGTGCAGCCGACGGTCAGGCAGAGCCCGGCTTCGACGTAAAGGCGGCGGCCCTGAAGGCCTATGTAAATGGCGAAAACACCTTTGAGGCAGACGGAAAGACCTATGAGCTGGACGCCGACGGCAATGTGGTGGACGGCGGCACCGTGATCGCCTATATCAGCCGCTTTGTTGTTCAGAGTAAGGAAAACGGCGTAGTGATCAGCCGTGACTTTAAGGAAAAGCTGGAGGAGGCCATTGATGGCGGCACCGAGGAGTTTGTCTATACAGACGCCGAGGGGCAGGAGGCCACCTATACCATTACCTATCAGGCTGATACCGACAGCTGGTCGGTGCTTCAGAGCACCAAGACCTATGTCTATGACCGATACGCCTCTCCCTCCAAGGAGCACTGGCTGGGCACCGATACCTCCGGCATGGATATGCTGACCAGACTGATGTACGGCGGCCGTGTTTCTCTGATCATCGGCTTTATCGTTGTAATCATCGAGGCATTTCTGGGCGTCATTCTGGGCGGTGTTTCCGGATATTTTGGCGGCTGGGTGGACAACCTGATCATGCGTATCGTGGATGTCTTCTACTGCATCCCCTCTACGCCGCTGATCATCATTCTCGGCTCCGCCATGGATGCCATGCAGGTGGATCCCCAGATCCGTATGCTGTATCTGATGCTGATCCTGGGCTTCCTGGGCTGGCCGTCTATTGCACGTCTGGTGCGCGGGCAGATCCTGTCTCTCAGAGAGCAGGAGTTTATGACTGCCACAGAGGCCTGCGGCATCAGCGTTTCCCGCAGGATCTTCCGGCACCTGATTCCCAACGTCATTCCCCAGCTGATCGTTATCTGTACCATGAGCCTTGGTTCTACCATCCTCATGGAGGCGACCCTGAGCTTTTTGGGACTGGGCGTTAAGTTCCCCTTCGCATCCTGGGGCAACATCATCAACGATGTCAACAACGCCTTTGTTATGACCAACTATCTGTTTATCTGGATTCCTGCCGGTATCTGCCTGCTGATCACGGTTCTGGGCTTTAACTTCGTGGGCGATGGCCTTCGGGATGCATTTGATCCCAAGATGAAGCGATAAGGAGGAAACCGCAGTGGCTAAAAAACAGACAGAAGGATATATGTCCGCCAAAGAATCCCGGCGGATTTCCAAAGAAAATCGTAAAATTACCAATCAGTTTGAAAAGCAGAGAAAGCGCAAAAACGTACCCGAGAGCGAGTATCTGACCACCATGCACGATCCCCAGAATGCGGTGGAGTTCGATAATCTTCACACCTATTTCTTTACGGATACCGGCACGGTAAAGAGCGTAGACGGCGTCACCTTCAATGTTCCCATCGGCAAGACCGTGGGCGTGGTAGGGGAATCCGGCTGCGGCAAATCCGTTACCAGCCTGAGCCTGATGCAGCTGATCCAGCGGCCGCAGGGCCAGATCGTTGAGGGCGAGATCCGGCTGAATCTGGGGCATGGAAAGGCATATGATGTGGTAAAAACGCCCCAGCAGCAGATGCAGCACCTCCGGGGCAACTATGTATCCATGATCTTTCAGGAGCCTATGACCTCCCTGAACCCGGTGTTCCGGATCGGCGATCAGGTGGACGAGGTCATTGCCCTCCACGACGGCGAGAATAAGAGCAAGGACGAGGTCAAAAAGCGCACGGTGGAGCTGCTGGAGATGGTTGGCATCGCCAACAGCGAGGGCGTATACAAAATGTACCCCCATGAGCTCTCCGGCGGTATGCGTCAGCGTGTTATGATCGCCATGGCACTGGCCTGCAATCCCCGGATCATCATTGCCGATGAGCCTACCACGGCGCTGGACGTGACCATTCAGGCGCAGATTCTGGATCTGCTCCGAAATCTGAAGGACAAGATCAATTCCTCCATTATGCTCATTACCCATGATCTGGGCGTGATTGCGGAGATGGCGGATTATGTGGTCGTTATGTATGCGGGCCGTGTGGTAGAAAAGGGAACCGCGCAGGAAATCTTTGAGAATCCCGCACATCCTTATACCATTGGCCTGATGGCCTCCAAGCCTGTGGTGGGCAAAAAAGTGGATCGGCTCTATTCCATTCCCGGCAAGGTGCCCAATCCGGTCAACATGCCCAACTACTGCTATTTTAAGGATCGCTGTGAGATGTGCGTGGATGCATGTCAGGGGAAGTACCCCGAGGTGATCAAGCTGTCGGATACCCATGAGGTCAGCTGCTACCGATATTATGACAAGGGGGAAAAGTAAATGGCAAAGAACGAATCGCTTGTAATTGACAATAGCTTTACCCCTGTGGAGTATGATCCCCAGTATATCCTTCAGGTCAACCACCTGAAGAAATACTTCCCCATTAAGGGCGGCATGGTATCCAAGACCGTGGGCTATGTAAAGGCCGTGGACGGTGTTACCTTTAACCTGAAACGGGGCACCACTATGGGTCTGGTGGGCGAGTCCGGCTGCGGCAAGACCACCACGGGCCGTACCATTTTGCGCCTGTCCGGTGAGAAGACCGGCGGACAGGTACTGTTCAACGGCAAAGAGGTCTATGATCTGAGCCCCAAGGAAATGCGGGCCATGCGCACCAAGATGCAGATCATTTTTCAGGACCCCTTCTCCAGCCTGAGCCCCCGTCTGCCGGTGGGTGAGATCATCGGCGAGGCGGTCCGGGAGCATGGTCTGGTCAGCAAGGCGGAGTTTGACGACTATATCGACAGCGTCATGGACAACTGCGGCCTTCAGCCCTTCCATAAGACCCGCTATCCCCACGAGTTTTCCGGCGGCCAGCGGCAGAGAATCTGCATTGCCCGAGCACTGGCGCTGAACCCGGAATTTGTGGTTTGCGATGAGCCGGTATCTGCATTGGATGTATCCATTCAGGCACAAATTATCAATTTGTTGAAAGAACTTCAGGACAAATATGAACTAACTTATCTCTTTATTTCCCATGATTTGTCCGTAGTTGAGCACATTTCTGACACAGTTGGTGTCATGTATCTGGGAAATTTGGTGGAATACGGCGCTACTGAGGACATCTTTAACCATCCTCTTCACCCGTATACCGAGGCACTTTTCTCCGCAATTCCGGTGCCGGATCCCAATGCCCATCGGAACCGGATTGTGCTGCAGGGAACCATTCCGTCCCCGGCAAATCCGCCCAAGGGCTGTAAGTTCCATACCCGCTGCTCCAAGTGCATGGACTGCTGCAAAGAGGTCGCACCGGTACAGCGGGAGGTAGAGCCGGGCCACTATGTGGTCTGCCATCTGTATGATGACTACAAGGAAGTTGGAGACGGAAATGGCCAGACGTGATCGGGTCTATGACGACGATGACGGCCGCACCATTGCGGATATGAGCGACGTTCATTCCAGCCCTGTGCTGATACCGAGAGGGAAGAGAAATCGCCATACGGAGCCACCAAAGCCCTCTGAGGAGGACTGGGATCCGCGGGATCGCAAAGTCTATATCTTTGCGGCGCTGCGGGCGGCGCTGATGATCGCAATGGTATATGCAGTGGGCTTTGGCCTGCTCATTGGTCTGCTGCTGCTGATCTGGCGGCACTGAGAAAAAACGACAGCCATCGGCATTTGCCGGTGGCTGTTTTGCGCAGAGCCATATTGCTCGGTCAAGAGCCTTTTTGACCATCGTCCTTCGGGCGGGACACGGGATCCCTGCCTTCTGCAAAAGTGCCTCGGAGGAGAACTACGACCACGAGGACGACCCGTCCCCATCGCCGATGGTTGTTGTCCTCTCTATCTTCTCTCATCTCCTCTTATCTCCTGTAATCTTATCTTATCTCCTCTAGGGGCGTTACTTGGCGTTACGGTAACGTTACAGGGTCACGTTACGGTTCCGTTACGATTTGAGGGGCAGACTGACTTTCCGATGCTCAGGAAAAGGGAAGACGGGGGACGATCCACCGGTGATAGCCCACCCCGGCGGCGAGGCACAGCGCAATGACAAGGAACCACTGCGGATTGGTCAGCGTGGTCACGTTGGTGATGGCCTTGAACAGCGCCATGTGAATCATTAAGATCTCGCTGGAGCTTTGTCCCAGCTGCTCCACCACAGCGCCGCAGGCTCGGATGACCGGAAGCCTGCGGAGCCGAGGCCATAGGGCGGAGATCAGAATGGCGATGCCGGGGGTAAACAGGGCATAGGGGTACCACCACAGACCCAGCCGGTAGCCATAGCCCCAGCAGTCGTAGGGATATTCCAGAACCATCCACCACAGGCCCAAAACAAGAAACAGACCGGAGATCCATGCAATGGCACTGGTATGCCTGCAACCCAGCTGCTCCAGACGGCCAAAGAGCATGCCGGTGAGAAAGATCAGCGCACGGCAGGAGAGCATGCTCGCCTTATACCCCGGCAGGATGATCTGGATTGCCAGTGTACCAAGGCACAGCCCCAGCCAGAGCCAAACAGGCCTCCGGCAGCGGCGGAAGAGCCCATACAGGGGAACCGCCAGCAGAAAGAAAGCCCAGACGGCGGAGAAATACCAGTTGAGCTGCTTATACTGCCCAAACCACCAGCCAAGCAGGGTGACGCTGCCCCAGAATTCCTTCCAATTCATGACCCCGGTAAATACCATCCATGCGCTCCACAGGATCAAAACCGGCATCAGTCCCGGAAGAATCCGCCGGAGACGGTTTTTGAGATAACCCCTTCCGCCGTGGGCGGCAATGGAATGGCAGGCGCCGATGCCGGAGAAGAACAGAAACAGGTCTACACCGCAGCAAAGGTTGTCATGGATCAGCCGCAGCTTGTAGGAGCTGATGGAGAAGGAGGCGTGGAAGAGGATCACCCCCAGAATGGCCAGCCCCATGAGGAAGCTGCGGCTTTCCTTCAGTCGGGAAAACACAGGATCAGCGCTGTCCGGAGATCAGCCATGGTGCCGGTTCCCGGTCAAAGCTGCCCTTGGCATTGAGTCGGGATACCCCCACCTGAATCAGCTCCTGCACCTTCAGACCCTGACTGGAGAAAATACCGGGCAGGGCGGAGAGCTGATGGAAGTCGAGGGTATAGACAAAGATACGCATTTGCGGATTGCGCCCAAGGAGAAATGCAATCTCGCTGGCGGTGTGCTCCGAGGCCACAAGGAAGGCGGTGGAGGGAACCGGAAGCCGGGAAGAGTCGGCAACACTGGCGAGAACCGTCACGTTGTTGAGGCCGAAGTCCTTGGCGTTTTCCTCCATGGTGGCCTTGTCCCGGGGCTCGTGCTCCACGGCGATGATGCTGCCCTCCGCAGCCACCAGCGCAGCTTCTACGGCGATGCTGGCAGCCCCTACCGTGAGAATGGTATCCCGCAGCTCCACCTGAAGCTTGGACATAATGACAGAGCGGATCTCACTGCTGACATAGCGGATGGAACCGGCGCAGAACCGCTGATTGTCAAGGCCGATCTGGTAGGTGCTCCGATAGTTCTCATTGATGATGAGCATGGCGGCGGGGGCGTTGATGCCCCGGTCGATCATGTCCTGCAGCTTATCGTGCTTGATGGGGCCGGTGGGCTCACTGCCCTCGTTGTAGAGAATGTCGCAGTCCCCGAGACCGGCGTCCCACATATCATAGAAGATGTTGGGGTGACCGGCATCGGTCAGCACCATGACCTGACGGGTGGACTGCACCGCAGGGATCAGATTTTTGTTCTGACGGGTGATATCCAGAATGAGCAGGGTGGCGAGATCCAGCTCGTCATATTCAGAAAAGTAGCTGAGCCAGCGAAGAATGGCGGCATTGCCAAAATCGGTACGGTTCATAATGATTCCTCCTTGGAATAAGTTGTGTGCTGCTGATTTCGTTGACATTATAGCACACCTTCTGCCGGTGGGGAAGGATTCCTTCAGATTTTTCAAACGTTTTGAGGCCGCACCATTGAACATCAAACTAATTTGTGGTATGATGATTTCACCGAAAATAAGGAGGTAAACGACAATGGAACTTCTGCATACATATTTTGCGCCGGATGGTCCCGGCTTTGGTGGTCCCGGCGGTCCCGGTGGCCCCGGCGGTCCCGGTGGCCCCGGCGGTCCGGGTGGTCCCGGTGGGCCCGGTGGCCCCGGCGGTCCCGGTGGCCCGGGTGGCCCCGGCGGTCCTCCGCCCATGGGTCCCACGAAGCCCGGCACGGTGCAGGAGCTGGATGACTTTGCACAGGTAAAAAATCAGGATGCAGTGGCGCTGTGCTATACACTGGGACTGGTGGAGCCGGAGAATGAAGGGGAGAAGTTCTTCATGAAGCCGCAGGCTCCCGCAGATCAGGAGACCCGCAAGGCCATGGCGGAGAAGGCTGCGGCACTGGCCGGGAAGAAAACGGATTTTGTTCCCGCAGGCCCCACTGTCGATGAGGCGTGTGCGCAGCTGGCAGAGGCGCTGCTGAGCGGTGCAGAGGGACTTCCCAAGGTAAAGCTGATCGACAAGACCCAGACCATGGAGAAGCTGACCATCGCAGACGGTGAGCTGTATATGGCGGTTCCCGGCAGGGATCTCACCATGACCGTTTCCGGTGTCGGCACCAATATGAAGCCCGGCACCTATGAGAATGTGACCCTGACGGTGACCGAGTCCCATCTGAAAACCACCGGCGGCCCCGGCGGCGTCCATACCCATCACTTCCGCACGGCGCTGTTTGTGAAGGACGGCAAGATCGTGGAAGAGAAGTCCGTTCGGGCTGCGATCCTCGCCGGTGACATCTCCGGGGAGAAGGCGGAGCATCTGAAGATCAATGACCATGAGCACATGTTCAACGGTGTGATGGTTACCGGCGGCAAGTATGAGATTGATGACGCAGACCTGACCTTTGTGGGCAATGGCGGCAACGATTTTCAGGGCTATGGCGCCGGGATTATGACCACCGGCGATGCAGATGTAACCGTGAAGAATGCACGGATCCATGTGGAGGGCGCCATTCGCTCTGCCGTGTGGTGCGGCGGCGAGAGCCATTTGAAGGTAGAGGACTCCGTCATTGATTCCAAGGACGCCGATCCCTTTGACAACGACTTCCGGAGCCTGTCGGTTCCCATGATGAAGTGCGTTCCCTTTGCACTGGGACTGGACGGCAACTGCCGTGCCACCAATGTGCTGGAGGCCGGACAGGTCACCTATGAGAACAGCATTGTGGTGGCCGAAAAGTGGGCGCCCCTTTCCACCGATTCCGGCTATCCGCCCACGTCCCTGACCGTGAAGAATGTTCTGGCCGGCGTCGGTGCTCTGGAGGAGGCCGTGCCCGGCAAGGCGTACACCGCCACCAAGACGGTAGCCGGGAAGACATGGGGCTATACCATGGGCGGCAGCGGCTATGTGGCCTACGGCGACGGCGGCGTGACCAATCTCTTTGAGGACTGCCAGTTCTATTCCCCGGACTATATCCTCATCTGCACCGGCGTGAAGCCCATGACCTTCAAGAATGTTACGGCAAAGGCAGGTCGGGCAGGCTTCATGTGGCATCAGGCGCAGGGCGGCAACCTCTTTGTAGAGGGCGGCTCCTATGAGTTTGACAAGTGCGGCTTCCAGATCAAGTCCGGCGCTTATGTGCACATTGACGTGAAGGATGCGGAGATCAAAATGGGGCAGAACGGTGTCCTGATCCAGCAGCTGGAGAGCGATGACGCAGGCGGAATCGTGACCCGGAAGTACGTTGTGCCCATGCAGGAGGACGACTGGTCTACCGTAGTGCCTGCGGAGCGGGAGATCCCCGATTCCACGGCGGTGTTTACCGGTGAGACCCTGACCGGCGATATCTTCAATGCGGTCTACGGTGCAAAGCACGGCCTCCGTGTGACCCTGAAGAATTCCACCCTCACCGGCGTGGTGTCCTCCTCCAATGCCAACCACCTGAAGGCAGACGGCACGGTTGCGCCCGGCGGAACCGTGTTTGAGCAGGACAACCATTGGGATGCCAAGACCACGGCAGATTACCATGTGGTGGACGACAAGGCGTACCTGTATGCGGGCCGCCTGAAGAACACTCCGGCACCTGCGGTCAACAACCCTGTGGCGCTGATTCTGGAGGATGGTGCGGTCTGGAATGTTACCGGAACCAGCTATCTGAAGGAGCTGACCATTGGCGCAGACGCTGCGGTAAACGGCCAGATCACCGTGGACGGCAAGGCTGTCTCCGGCGCCGGCAGCTACACCGGCGATATTGTGGTAAAGCCCTGATCAAATCATGAATGGCCCTCCCGTTTGGGAGGGCCATTTGGAAAAGGAGAGCTCAATATGATACGGCATATTTCCATGTTCCAAATGGAGCCGAAGCCGAAGAACGGAAAAACGGTGGAGGAAAACGTAAAAGACCTTGTGGCGTTTCTGGAAAAGCTTCCGGAGCAGGAGCCCAGCATTGCGGGCTGCCGGGTGGCGTCCTATGCGGGGCAGCAGCCGGATGTGCCGGAGGAAGCGTCGGTGATGTTTACACAGGTGGTGCAGATGATCGACTTTGCAAAGCCGGAGGAGGCGGCAGCCTACCCTGCGTCCAAGGCGCATCAGGACCTGATGGCTTTTTCGGAGGGCATTGTGAAAAAGGTCAGCGCCATTGATTTTGAGATTTAAGGATAAAAACAGAATAAAACTGCGGACTCCGCCATTGGCAGGGTCCGCAGTTTTTGTGTTTCCGTTATTCTTCGGTGGGAGCCACAACCTGAATGTGCAGCTCATCCAGCTGGGACTGCTCTACCGTGGAGGGGGCACCCATCATGATGTCCTGTGCGTTCTTGTTCATGGGGAACGCAATGACCTCACGGATGGACTCCTCGCCGGACAGCAGCATGACCATACGGTCTACGCCGGGGGCGATGCCCGCATGGGGGGGCGCACCGTAGCAGAAAGCGTTGTACATGGCGGGGAACCGGGACTTTACATCCTCCTCACCCAGCCGTACCATCTCGAAGGCCTTGACCATGATCTCGGGATCGTGGTTCCGAACGGCACCGGAGGACAGCTCTACGCCGTTGCACACCAGGTCGTACTGGTCGGCCAGAATGTCCAGCGGATCCATTTCGCCCCGCTCGGCCTTCAAGAGGGTCTCGAGACCGCCGGAGGGCATGGAGAAGGGATTGTGGCAGAATTCCAGCTCGCCGGACTCCTCGCCGATCTCATACATGGGGAAATCGACGATCCAGCAGAACTCATAGCGCTCCTTGTCCATGTGGCCTTCGCAGGCGGCGCCCAGCAGCTTCCGCATAACGCCTGCGGTCTTCTGGGCCTCGCCCAGCTTGCCGGTGGACAGGAATACCAGCGTATTGGGCTGGAGGTTCAGGGCGGCGGTGACCTTTTCCACAATGGCGGGATCGGCATTGATGAACTTTGCAATGCCTCCGGCGATGGCGCCCTTTTCGTCCATCTTGAACCAGTAGGGCTTCTGACCGGCCTGAACCTCTACCTCGGCGCAGAGCTTGTCGGTGGCCTTCCGGGCCAGTGTGCAGTTGGAAACGGGAACGGCCTTGACCACATTACCCTCGAAGGGCCCAAAGCCGATGCCGGAGAGCAGCTCTGTGACGTCCTGCACCTTCAGGTCAATGCGCAGGTCGGGCTTGTCGGAGCCGTACTCCTCCATGGCCTGACGGTAGGGGATCCGCTGGAAGGGGGCAGAGGAAGCGATGTTGTAGGTGCCGTATTTGGCGAAAATGGGGGGCAGCACGTCCTCCAGCACGGCAAATACGTCCTCCTGACTGGCGAAGGCCATTTCCATATCCATCTGATAGAACTCGCCGGGAGAGCGGTCGCCACGGGCGTCCTCGTCCCGGAAGCAGGGGGCGATCTGGAAGTAGCGGTCAAAACCGGCGGTCATCAGCAGCTGCTTGAACTGCTGGGGAGCCTGAGGCAGTGCGTAGAACTTGCCGGGATGCTTTCTGGCGGGCACCAGATAGTCACGGGCGCCCTCCGGGGAGGAAGCGGTAAGAATCGGGGTGGTGATCTCCAGAAAGCCGTGCTGAGTCATGGCCTGCCGCAGAGCGGCTACCACGTTGCAGCGCAGAATGATATTCTGCTTGACTGCGGGGTTCCGGAGATCCAGATAGCGGTACTTGAGCCGCTGGGTCTCATCGGCCTCCCGGCTGCGGTTGATCTCAAAGGGCAGCTCGTTGTAGCGGCAGCGGCCCAGCACCTTGATCTCGGTGGGCACGACCTCGATCTCGCCGGTGGCGATCTTCTTGTTCTTGCTCTCCCGCTCCCGGACAAGGCCGGTGACGGAGATGGTGGACTCCTTGTTGAGGGGCTTTACAACAGCCATCATCTCTTCGGACTCAATGACCACCTGCGTGGTGCCGTAGAAGTCACGGAGCACAACAAAGGCAAAGTTGCTGCCCACCTCACGGACGTTTTCCATCCACCCCACAAGGGTGACGGTTTTTCCTGCATCGGCAAGCCGAAGCTCCCCGCAGGTATGGGTTCTGGACTGAAACATGATATTCCTCCTGATGCTACTTAATGTTCAACGATTACGGTGCCGCCGGAACGGGCGTCAAGCTCCTTCTGGATCAGCGCAATGGCTTCCTCCGGGGAGACGGTGACCTGCTCACCGGTGGAGAAATTCTTGACAGAGAGCTTGCCTGCGGCGATCTCATCCTCACCCAGCAGTACCGCAAAGGGAATGCCCAGCTTGGAGCAGTAGGACATCTTGGCCTTGAATTTCTTCTTTTCGCTGTAGATCTGGGTGCGGATCCCGGCGTCCCGCAGAGCGGTGGCGGCGGTAATGGCGGGGCCCATATCCTCGGTCATGGGCAGGACCAGCACATCGGCGGGGGCGGTGACAAGCTGGTCATTCAGCATGCCCTGCTCACCCAGTACATAGAACAGCCGGGTGACACCGATGGAGATGCCCACGCCGGGCAGGGGCTTGTCGGTGTAGTATTCGGCCAGATTGTCATAGCGTCCGCCGGAGCAGATGGAGCCGATCTCCGGGTGATCCAGCATGGCGGTTTCATAGACGGTGCCGGTGTAGTAGTCGAGGCCCCGGGCGATGGTCAGATCCACCCGGAAGTTTTCCTCCGGTACGCCGAAAGCGCCCAGGTACCGGGCCACGGTGCGCAGCTCCTCATAGCCCTGATCGAATACCTCATTGCGGCCCACATAGGCTTTGAGCGCTTCGAGCACCTCTGCATTGCTGCCCTCAATGGCGATGAACCGGAGAATTTCGTCAGCGGCGTCCTGAGAAATGCCCACGTCCTCCATCAGCAGCACTTTAACCTTATCCGGGCCGATCTTATCCAGCTTGTCCACGGTGCGCATAACGGCGCCGGACTGCTCAGTCAGGCCCAGCATGGCGTAGAAGCCGTTGAGGATCTTCCGGTTGTTGACCCGGATCTGGAACCGCTTCAGGCCCAGACGGGAGAAGGTCTTGTAGATGATGGAAGGGATCTCCGCCTCGTTCATGATATCCAGCTTGCCGTCACCAATGATGTCGATATCCGCCTGATAGAACTCCCGGAACCGGCCTCTCTGGGCACGCTCGCCCCGATAGACCTTGCCGATCTGGAACCGGCGGAAGGGGAAGGTCAGCTCGCCGTAGTGGAGGGCCACATATTTGGCCAGCGGTACCGTCAGGTCAAAGCGCAGTGCCAGGTCGCTGTCGCCCTTCTGAAAACGATAGATCTGCTTTTCCGTCTCGCCGCCGCCCTTGGCCAGAAGGATCTGAGCATCCTCGATGATGGGCGTATCCAGCGGGGTAAAGCCATAGAGGCTGTAGGTCTGACGGAGGGTCTCCATAAAGCGCTCCATCTGCTGCTGCGGAGCGGGCAGCAGCTCCATAAACCCGGAAAGGGTGCGGGGTTTGATCTTGTCCATATGAAAAATCCTTTCTTGAAATAATATGCAGGGAACACAAAAACTCTCGTCCCAGCCTATGGGACGAGAGTCAAAATGACTTCGTGGTGCCACCCAATTTCGGCGGAAAACCGCCCTTTCATCCCTTTTGGCGGGAAAACCTGCGATTTCGGCGGAGAAAGCCGCCTTATACGCCCGCTCCGAAAATGTCCTTCCCATCAGACTCCGCGCGGGCTTTCAGCCTGTGACCCGCTCTCTGCCGCGAAGCGGCTGAAGGTACTGCTTTTTCATCGTTGCGTTACTGTCATTTTAGTACAAAACAGGAGGCTTGTCAATGGATTTATCCATGGATTGGAGGATTCGGAAGCACAGAGAGAATGCGCTTTTCCATACGGGCAAAGAATCGGTCATAGCCCGCTGCACCCTTTACCGCATTTAGCGTAAGGCTGAGCCCTAGGGTCAGGAGCAGGGTGACCAGAAAGATCAGCAGATCATAGCGGAAGCGGAATACAAACCGGCCCGGCAGGATCCAATAGCAGTAGATGAAAGAGTGGAGATAGAACAGATTCCCGGAATGCGTTCCCAGAAAGATAAGCCCGTGGGAGAGCACCGGAATGGGCCGGAGCACATCGAAGGCAAACTGACAGCCGGCATAGGCGGCCAGCAGATCGGCCAGCAGCGGAAAGATGCCTGCCTGACGCATCCGGTACCAGAGCAGCAGACAGAAAAACAGGGCGGGGAAGTGCAGAAAAATCCCGAGGGGGCAGCGGCTGCGGCGGGCAACCTGTGCAAAGCCGTTGCCGCCTGCCAGACACAGGCCCAGCGCAGCACCGGGCAGATAGTGCAGATAGGAAAAGAGACGGGGCTCTGATGGGAAAACACTGAAAACAAGGGTGATGAAAAAGCAGCCCCAGCCCCAGCGCCGGTAGAGCCGGCACAGCAGCGGAAGGATCAGGATCAAAATCAGCGCAAGACTCATGTACCACCATGTCTGGTTCAGTGTGTACAGGCCGTCGCCGTAGACCAGATGGCTCAGCCCCAGCAGGTTCAGCAGCAGATGCCGGAGAAATTCCGCCGGTGCGCTGCCATAGACGGTCAGCGGATCCGCTTTGCCCTGAGAGAGCAGCAGCGAGCCGAAAAGGCCAATGAGAAATGCAGGGAGATACCCCTGATACAGCCTCAAAAGCCGGGGGAGAATCTGCCGGGGATAGGACTCCGGCCGGGAAATGTGCCGGATGCCGAAGCCGTAGCCGGTCAGAAGTACAAAAAACATGACGCAGACATTGCCATAGGGGCCGAGAATGCCAAACACCGGAGGGAGCACCACTTGGAACATGGAGAGATCGGTGGCGCCAAACAGGTGGTAATAGATCATCAGGCAAATGGCGATGCCTTTGCAGAGACAGGTGGCGTTTTTGTCAAAGGTGATATCCAAGGGGGCTCACTCCTTTCTGGGATCGTGGAGGATTTTATTATAGCATAAGAAAAAGAAAATGGCATACTATTTACAGGCGCCGAATATAATGCTGTGAGACCAATGGCGGGAGGGAACGGCAGTGGTGACAGCGGGAAAGGAATTGACGCAGGCAGTCAGCCATCGGCTGGTACTGGAGGGGCGGAATATGCTCTCCATTACGGGCGTAACGGATGCCGTGAGCTTTGACGAAGCAGCGGCAGTGCTGGAGACCGCAGGGGGCACGCTGATTATCCGGGGTGCGGAGCTTCATGTGGAGCAGCTGAATCTGGAGGCCGGAGAGGTGCGCCTGTCGGGCCGGGTGGACAGCCTTGTTTATGAGGAGAATACAAAGACCCAGGGCGGCTTTTTCCAGAGGCTGTTCCAGTGATTCAGGGAATCGGCAGTCAGGGGCTTGGGCTTCTGTGGGCAGTGGCGCTGGGGGCGGCACTGGGGGTTCTCTATGATCTGGGGCGTGGGCTCCGGAGAGCGTGGAGCGGCTGCACGGTGCCCATGGATCTGCTGTTTTCCGTGCTGTTCCTGCTGTCGCTGATGGGGCTGGCGCTATATACCGGGGGTCTTCGGATCTATCAGCTGTTGGGGGTGGGCCTTGGAGCGGCGGCCTATTTTCTGACGGTCGGCCCGCTGATTTTAAGGCTGTGGCAGCGGGTGCTGGGCCATCTTGGGCGTATGGGCCGTAGAATTCGGGAACGGCGGAAAAAAACTGTGATTTTTTTGCGAAAACTTGCAAAAAAGCTCTTTTCAACTTCGTGGAAATGGGGTACAATAAATGTGATACCATTTTTACCGGAGAGAAAGAGCACACCGAAAAGGGGTGCAGGATCATCCAATGAGATGCGGAGGAAAAAAGCTGCTGGCAGGCGCACTGGCCCTCTTTGCAGCAGTCAATCTGGGAAGGCTGGCGGCGGAGCTGTCCGACAGAGGAAAGCTGGCGCAGCGGCTGGATCAGGCCATCGAGGCGGAAAAAAGTGCGGCAGATGATCTCACAGAAGCCATGGACGCCATGGCACGTCCCGGGGAGATCGACCGGCGGCTTCGGCGGCAGGGCTTTATTTCGCAGGGGGATCAGGTCTTTTTTGACGGGGGATAATGGTTCGGCGCAGCCGCAGGGGCAACGTCAGCCCCCAAAAATAAAGGAGGACAAAACCTTAGTATGGAGCTTGCAGTAGGAGCAATTGTGGAAGGAAAGGTCACCGGGATCACAAAGTTTGGTGCGTTTGTATCCCTGCCTGGAAACAAGACCGGCATGGTACATATCTCTGAGATCGCCCATGCATATGTCAGTGACATCAATGAGTATTTAACGGTTGGACAGGACGTGAAGGTCAAGATCATTGCCATGGAGCAGGGGAAGATCAATCTGTCCATTAAAAAGACAATGGATCCGCCTCCCAGAACCGGCCGGAGCGATAACCGCGGCCCCAGAAATGACCGGGGAGATCGCAGTGACCGGAATGACCGGGGCGGAGATCGGGGCCCCAGAGGCGGCAGCCGTGGCGGATACGATCAGCGCCCGAGAAGCGCATCCCGTTCCAATGGGCCCAAAGAGCCTCAGTCCTTTGATGATATGCTCAAGCAGTTTATGGCGGATTCCGACAGCAAGATCTCCTCGATCAAGCAGTATTCCGACCATCGAACCAAGAGCAAAAGACGTCAGTAAAATCACCCATGTGAGGCCCGCAGTGCGGGCCTTGCGTTGTCTCCATGCGAATGTGTGGGGAAAAGCTCCGTGGGGAGGGAACTATGAAAAGAATTGTATCTGCGGCGCTGCTGATGACCTGTCTGCTGACAGGCTGCGGCATGTCGGGGCTGCTGCCGCAGGGCAGCACCCATGCGGCATCGCAGAATGAGCTATATGCGGCCCAGACGGCCAAGGAGACCCATGAACTGCGGCCGCAGCTCATGGAGACCCAGACGGTGTGCCTGTGGGCGAGGGAACAGCTCCCGGAGGAGCTTCAGGCAACCTATGACCTGCTGGACCATACGGCGGCGGTTCATGGGGAGGAGCCGGTGCAGGTGGAGGCCACCCAGGAGGAGGTCCGCCGGTGCCTGTCAGCGCTTCGGATCGACCATCCGGAGTATTTCTGGTTTGACGGTGCGGCTTCCTATACTACGGCGTCTGTGCCGATCCTGGGCGACAGCACCAGTGTCACTTTGACCTATACCATGGATGCGGAGACGGCACGGAGCTTAAAGCCTCAGGTGGACGCCTATGAGAAGGCCTGCTTCGATACGCTGGCCGCTGCCCAGACCGACTATCAGAAAATTCTTGGCGTTTACCAGTATATCATTGCCAATACCGACTATGTGCTGGATGTGCAGGATCAGAGCATGATCTGCGTGATGACGGAGCATCGGGGCACCTGTGCGGGCTATGCCAAGACCTTTCAGTACCTGATGCTGCGGCTGGGGATCCCATGCACGCTGGCACTGGGGACCGGCGAGGGCAGTGAAAGCCATGGCTGGAATATCGTCGAGTGCGGCGGCGACTGGTATCAGGTGGATGTGACATGGGGCGACCCGGTGGATGAGACCGGCGCACCGGGCACTTCGCTGGATTACACCTACTTTATGCTTACAGACGATGAGATGTACCGGGATCACAGTCTGGATGTGGATATGGTCGTTCCGGTATGCCGTGCGGTGGAGTATAACTATTACCGGCAGTCCGGGCGGCAGCTGGCCGCTTGGGATGCAGTGGCCTATGAGGGGCTGCTCCGCAGCGCATCGGCCCAGGGGGATGCATGGCTTCCGGTTCGGTTTGACCGGCGGGAGGACTATGATGCGGCCATTCGGGCATTGATCGATCAGGGCGGTATTATGACGGTTCTGTCCAATTGCGGCATTACCGTGCCCGAGGATGGCATTTCCTATGCCCGAAATGATCTGTTCCTGGAGCTTACGGTACAGCTACCCAAATGAGTTGGAGGAGGATGCGGCACTTGCTTGCAACAATTGTGATCCTGCTGCTGGTGATTCTGGATCAGGCAGTAAAATACCTTGTTAAGACGTTGATTCCCATGGGAACCTCCGTGAAATTCATTCCCGGGGTTCTGGGGCTGACCCATATTCATAATGACGGTGCGGCATTTTCCGTGCTGGCCGGGGCACGGTGGTTCTTTGTGGTGCTGACCATTGCCTTTGTGGTCTTTGGCATGTGGGTGCTGCTGACCGGACGGCTTCGGCATCCGCTGGGGAAGTGGTCGTGGGTACTGGTGATTGCCGGTGCCATTGGCAATCTCATTGACCGCTGCCTCTATGGCTATGTGGTGGATATGTTTGAGGTGCAGTTTATGCACTTTGCGATTTTTAATGTGGCGGATATCTTTGTGGTGGTGGGCGGAATTCTGTTCTGCATCTACTACCTGTTCCTCCACGACAAGCAGAAGGAGAACGGCAATGATCATCCGCTGTGAGCAGGAGGGCCTTCGCATCGATGTGTTCCTGTCGGAGCAGGTGGAGACGTTGAGCCGCAGCGGCGCCGGACAGCTGGCGGAAAAGGGAAAAATTCTGGTGGGCGGAAAGCCGGTCAAAAAGAATTATAAGACCCATGCGGGAGACGAGATCTCCTTTGCACTGCCGGAGCCGGAGCCGGTGGAGCTTCTGCCGGAAAATATTCCGCTGGATATTCGGTATGAAGACGAGGACGTGATCGTCATCAACAAGCCCAAGGGGCTTGTGGTGCATCCGGCCCCGGGCCATTGGAGCGGGACGCTGGTCAATGCGCTGATGTATCACTGCAAGGATTCGCTGTCCGGCATCAACGGGGAGCTGCGTCCGGGAATCGTGCATCGGATCGATATGGATACCAGCGGCCTGCTGATCGTGGCAAAAAACGATTTTGCCCATCAGGCATTGGCAGAGCAGCTGAAGGATCACTCCCTTTCCCGGGTCTACGAGGCGGTCGTAGTGGGCGGTATGCGGTCGGATTCCGGCACCATCGATGCGCCCATTGGGCGGCATCCCACGGACCGGAAAAAGATGGCGGTAACGGAGAAAAACAGCCGTCCGGCGATCACTCACTATGAGGTGATCACCCGCTATGCGGGCTATACCCACCTGCGGCTGCGGCTGGAAACAGGGCGCACCCATCAGATCCGGGTACATCTGGCATGGCAAAACCATCCCATCGTGGGGGATATGGTCTATGGACGGGGGAAGGAGCTGGGGCTTACCAGCCAGTGCCTTCATGCCAGAAGCCTGACCTTCCGTCACCCCCGCAGCGGAGCGCCGGTGACGGTGGAATGCGAACTGCCCGAATATTTTAAGACTGTGCTTTCAAAACTTGGGGCATCTGTGGATTGACACAGACGCCCCTTTTCGCTAGAATATAGACAGTCGCAAAGTAAATAGGAACCTGTCTTCGGGGGGCCGGACGTTCCGGCTGAGAGTGCGCTGAATCGAGCGCTGACCCGTGAACCTGATACGGATGATACCGGCGTAGGAAAAGACGAACTCCCCTTTTGGAGATCCTCTGGCCGCATTGCTTCCGTGTTTGCAATGCGGCGCTATTTTTATACTGGGAGGAATCTCTATGAACAGGAAAAATGAACTCCGGGCCCTGTGCGAAGGTGCCATCATGGTGACCATTGCGCAGATTCTCAGCTATATCAAGCTGTGGGAAATGCCATGGGGCGGCTCTGTGGTGCTGGCTATGGTGCCCATTATCCTCTATGCGGTGCGCTGGGGTGTGGGCAGAGGTCTGCTGGCGGGCTTTGTCTTCGGCGTGCTGCAATTTATGTTTGACGGCGGCTTTGCCATTGGTTGGCAGTCCATTGTGGGAGACTATCTGCTGGCGTTTACGGTGCTTGGCCTTGCCGGCGTCATGAAGGGAAAGAAGCTCGGCGTATTCTTGGGCACCCTGATCGCAGGCGTTGCACGCTTTCTGGTGCACTATGTGGTGGGGGCAACCATCTGGGCAGAGTACATGCCGGATACCTTCTTTGGCATGACCATGACCTCTCCGTGGATCTATTCTCTGCTGTACAACATGGCCTACATGGCGCCCAATATCATCATTACACTGGTGGTGTTTGCAATCCTCTACAAGCCCATGAAGAAATACCTGCTGGGCAAGGATATTCAGGGATAAGAGCGTTCAGGCCCGGCGGCAAATGCCGCCGGGCCTGAAATCCCCTTTGTCGATCCGACAAGGGGGATTTTTATTTACCTTTTTGCGGAGAGAAAACAGGGAACAAACGGCGGACTTTTGGACGCTTTTCCACAATTGACTTCCCAGATGCCCTGTGATATACTGAGGAATAACAAAGGTATCTGGATGCTTTGTAAGCGTATGGTTACGAAAGAGAGTAAATTATTTGAACAATAAGAGAAATCATTTGAAAACAGTAGGGATGATCATGGTGATCACACTGCTGGGAAAAGTATTGGGTCTGGTGCGGGATATGCTGCTGGGCCATAATTTTGGCACCGGCATGGAAAGCGCAGCGTTTTTGACCGCAAGCCGTATTCCACGGACCTTTTTTGATGCGGTTTTTGCCGCAGCGATCTCGGCCAGCTTTATCCCCGTATTTGCCCGGCAGATGGAAAAGAAGGGGGAAGAGGATGCCTTTCAGCTCTCCCGCTGCTTTTTCACATGGATGGGCCTGCTGACGGCGGCCATGAGCCTCCTTGGCGTGGCCTTTGCACCGCAGCTGGTGGAGCTGCTGGCCAAGGGCTTTGACGCCCAGACGGCATCGCTTTGTGCGGGACTGCTCCGCATCCTGTTTCCAACGGTATTTCTGACGGGGCTGGCCTTTTCCATGGTGGGCGTGCTCCAGTCCATGGGGGAGTTTTATATCCCGGCGGCACTGAGCGTTGCCTCCAATGGAATCATTATACTCTATTATCTGCTGTTTTGCCGCAGATTCGGAATTTATGGTCTGGCGTGGGCGTTCCTGCTTGGATGGGCGGCGCAGGCTGTGATGCAGGTGCCATGGCTGGTGCGCCATGGCTTTCGCTACCGGCCCTGCTTTCGCCACCCGGCGCTGAAAAGTGTATTTGTGCTGATGCTTCCGGTGATGGTCTCCACGTGGATCCAGCCGGTGAATCAGCTGATCTCTACACGGTTTGCCTCCTACCTGTTTTCCGGGGCAGGGGCCAGCGCCATGGAGTATGCCAACACCCTGTATACCATGATTACGGGGATCCTTGTGCTGTCCATCACCAACGTCATGTTCCCGGAAATGAGCCGTCTTTCCTCCAGCGGAAAGGAGGCGGAGCTGGGGACGCTGGTGGGCAGCACCCTGCGTGGGATGCTGTTTCTGCTGCTGCCCATGATGGCGGGGCTGATGCTGCTGGCGAAGCCCATTGTCCGGCTTCTCTATGAGTATCAGTCATGGGATGCCTTTTCCACGGAGATCACGGCCAGAGCCCTGTGCTTTATGGGCCTTGGCATGGTGGGCTATGGCATACAGAATGTGCTCTCCCGGGCTTTTTATGCCCAGCAAAACGGAAAAACACCCATGATCTCCGGGGCAATATCAATTCTTGTGAATCTGCTGCTGTGCCTGCTGCTGTCTCAGCGGCTGGATGTGGCAGGGCTTTCCATTGCAACGGCGGCAAGCTCCACCGTCAGCGCGGTGCTGCTGCTGATCCCCATGATGCGGAAGTATCCCGGGGCGCTGGATCGGGGCTTCTGGATTGCCATCCTGAAAATGGCGGCCTGTACGGCGGGAATGGCCGCAGCCGTCTGGGGAACCGGCCAATGCCTGAAGCTCTGGCTGGCGGACGGGATGTTTTCACGGGTCCTGCTGGTGGGGCTGCCGACACTGGTGGGCATTGCCATATATTTTCTGCTGGCGCTGCTGCTGCGGCTCGATGAGCTCCAGTCGGTGCTGACACGGCTGAAACGGTCTGGATCGTCAACGAAATAGACCAGAGAGAAGAAAAAGAGGGGACATATGAACATTATCATTGTTGGTTGCGGTAAAGTTGGACTGACACTGGCAGAGCAGCTGTGTCAGGAGGATCATGCCATTACGCTGATTGACACGGATCAGGAGCGGCTGGACGATGCGGTAAACGCCATGGATGTACAGGCGGTGCTGGGCAACGGCACCAGCTATCAGACGCAGATCGAGGCCGGGATCAAGGAGACGGATCTGCTCATTGCAGTGACGGATCAGGATGAGCTCAATATGCTCAGCTGCCTGATTGCACGGAAGGCGGGCAACTGCCAGACCATTGCCCGGGTGCGGAATCCGGGCTATTATCAGGATATCGGCTTTATCAAGGATGATCTGGGACTGGCCATGGTCATCAACCCGGAATGGGCGGCGGCGCAGGATATTTTCCGCCTGCTGCAGATCCCCTCAGCGCTGGATGTGGACACCTTTGATAAGGGTAAGGTCAACATGATCCGCTTTAAGATCGAAGAAAACAGCCCGCTGGACGGCAGGAATATGATGGCCATCAACAATATGCTGGGGGGCAAAATGCTGGTTTGCACCCGGGAACGGGACGGCGAGGTGGTGATCCCCAGCGGCAATACCGAGCTTCGGGCCGGGGACAAGATCTCCGTGGTGATCCCCATGGCGGAGATCGGCAGTGTGCTCCAGCGGCTGCGCCTCCGGAAAAAGACCATTCATTCCGTACTCATTGCCGGCGGCGGCAATACGGCGGTGTACTTGACCCTCATGCTGCAAAAGGCGGGGCTTCAGGTCAAGATTATCGAAAACAGCATCCAGCGCTGTGAGGAGCTGGCGGAGCGGGTGCCCAAGGCCCATATTATCCACGGAGATTCCACGGATAAGCAGCTGCTTCAGGAGGAAGGGCTTCGAGACGCCGAGGCATTTGTGTGCCTCACCGGGCTGGATGAGGAAAATATCATGCTGGCCCTCTATGCCGAGAAGGTCTCCAAGGCAAAGGTCATCACAAAGATCGGGCGGATCAGCTTTGAAGAGGTAATAGACGAACTGCCGCTGGGCAGCGTGATCTATCCCAAGAATATCACGGCGGAGGTTATCGTCCGGTATGTCCGGGCCATGGAGAATGCCAGCGGAAACAATGTGGAGACCCTCTACCGGATGCTGGATGGGAAGGTAGAAGCCATGGAGTTTGTGGTGCGTCCCGGCTCCACCAACATCATCGGCGTGCCGCTGCAGCAGCTGGGACTGAAAAAGAACCTGCTGGTGTGCAGCATCAATCGCAAGGGGAAGATCATTACGCCCACCGGTCAGGATGCCATTCAGGAGGGGGATATCGTGGTGGTGGTAACGACCCATAAGGGTATTCGAGACCTGAGCGATATTGTGAGGTATTGAGATGAACCTTTCCATGATAGCCTATATTGTAGGCGCAATAATGGAGATCGAAGCGGGGCTGATGCTGCTGCCGGCGCTGGTGGGCCTGATCTATGGCGAAAAGAGCGCACTGGCCTTTGTGATCTGCGCTGCGGCTGCGGCGGTGCTGGGCGCTATTCCGATCCTGCGGAAGCCCAAGAATACCGCCATCTATGCCAGAGACGGCTTTGTGGCCACAGCTCTGAGTTGGCTGGCGCTCAGTGCGGTGGGGGCGGTGCCCTTTTGCATGACCGGCCAGATTCCCCATTACATCAACGCTCTGTTTGAAATGGTTTCGGGCTTTACCACCACAGGAGCCAGTATTCTCCACGAGGTGGAGCCGTTGGATCACTGCATGCTGTTTTGGCGGAGCTTTTCCCACTGGATCGGCGGGATGGGCGTGCTGGTGTTTATGCTGGCGATCCTCCCCATGGCCGGGGGCCAGAATCTGCATCTGATGCGGGCGGAGAGCCCCGGCCCCACCGTGGGCAAGCTGGTGCCAAAGCTTCGGCAGTCGGCCATCTGGCTCTACGGGATTTATCTGGGCCTGTCTGTGGTCTGCTTCCTGCTGCTGTGGATCGGCGGGATGCCAGCCTTTGAGGCCCTGTGCCTGACCTTTGGTACCGCAGGCACCGGCGGATTTGCGGTGCTGAATTCCGGCTTTGCCGAATACTCCCTCTACAGCAAATGGGTCGTGACCGTGTTTATGACACTGTTCGGCATGAACTTCAACTTCTACTATCTGGTGATCTTGAGGAAGTTTAAGGATGCCATCAAGATGGAGGAGATTCGCTGGTATCTGATCCTGTTCTTCTTTGCGGCCATTACGATTCTGCTGAATCTGAAGCATGCGGGAATGCTGGGAACGCAGGCCCAGGCCGTAGATGCCTTTTTCAGCGTGTCCTCGGTGATGACCACCACCGGATATGCCACGGCGGACTTTAATCTGTGGCCCAGCTACAGCCGGACGATTCTGGTGATGCTGATGTTCACCGGTGCATGCGCAGGCTCCACCTGCGGCGGCATCAAAATGAGCCGGTGGATCATCTACTGGAAGACCCTGAAACGGGAGCTGCGGCGGATGACCCATCCCAGATCGGTGTGGCACATCCAGATGGACGGAAAGACACTGGAGAGCGGTGTGCTACAAAATACCTTTGCCTATCTGGCCATTTATGTGCTGATCTATGCGGCCTCACTGCTGATCATCAGTCTGGATGGGATGGATCTCACCACCAGCTTTACAGCCATTGCGGCCACCATCAATAACATTGGGCCGGGTCTTGAGCTGGTTGGGCCGATGGGGAATTTTGACTGCTTCTCCTTCCTCAGCAAGATCGTGATGATCTTTGATATGCTGGCAGGACGGCTGGAGATCTATCCGCTGATGATCTTCTTCCTGCCCTCTACGTGGAAGCGCCACAGCTGAATATGAATGATGAAGGCCGGCTCCGATCTCTCGGGGCCGGCCTTTTGCAAAAAAATATTCCCTTGGTTTGCAACGGGTTTACGGTATTTGATACGGCACCTTTTAAATAGATACTTGTAATTCGTAAAATGTTATCGTATGCTTTAGATGAGTTCGGATACAAAGGAGGTACTTTTGTTGAAAACATTTCATAAGGTAGAGGGACAGTGGATCGTCCCGGAGACCACAGAGCTTTTTGGACTGATCATTATGCCCGGCGCATCTCTGGAAGCGCCGGAGGGTAAGACTCTGGTCATGACGGTAAACGGCGAGAGCGTAGCACCGGCTCCCGGCAACTATGAGGGAGACATTGTACTGGAGGTGCTCGATCCCATTCCCAACGGGAACTATCAGTTCCGTGCGGCCATCTATGCCGAGGGCGGCGCAGTGATCGAGGAGAAATCCGCACTGTCCGCAGTGCTCGATGGCGAGGTAAAGGACGGCGAGTGCATCGATGTTTCCATTACCAGCCGGGATGAAAACTTCAACGGCATCTGCGTGGGCGGCAAGGGGCCCTATACGGTCTCCGGCGCTGACGTCTCCTTGATGGGCAACGGCGGCAACGATTTCATCGGCTATGGCGCAGGCATTATGTCCGGGGACGATGCGGTGCTGACCGTGGAGGATTCCTATATTACCACTAAGGGTGCAGCCCGGGGGGCGCTGTTTGCAGGGGGCAATTCCAAGCTCTATGTGAAGAATTGCGAGATCTCCGCAGAGGACGGCGTGCTGCCCTACGACTATGAGGACAATGTGATGCCCGGGAATATGCGCCGGGTGCCGTGGATGCTGGGCCTGCGTGGAAACTGCCGGGCCACCAATCTGGCGGACTATGCGGATGCCCTCTATGAGGACTGCACCATCACCTCTGAGGGGTGGGGCGTTATGTCTACTGATGGCGTACGCCGCTGCCGCCTGACCCTGAAGAACTGCGATGTGGCGGTCACCGGCCCCAGCGGCTACGGTGCATTCTCCATTGGCGACTGCATCGACACCTTTGAGGACTGCCGGATCGACGTGCCGGATTATGCACTGATCATGGCCAATGAGACTGCCTCCGGCACCTTCAAGAATACCAAGGTGGATGCAGGCCGCTTTGCGGTGATGTGCTTCCGCAATGAGGGCGGCAAGCTGGTGATCACAGACGGCTCCGTGATGAATACGGACGAGACCACCGTGGTGGTAAAGGGCTGCGCACCCATCATTGAAGCGGATAACTGCGTGCTCTCTCCCGGCAACGGCATTATCCTTCAGGTTATGAACTCCGATGATCCCGGCAATCCTGCGGGCTACTATATCGATCCCAAGGAAGATGATGTGCCGGATCCGGAGCACGATAATAAAACTGCCAGAGAGACCTATGATGTCATTGCGACCTTTAAGGATATGACAGTTACCGGCGACTTCTACAACGGCTCCACCGGCAAGAAGGGCGACACCAGTCCCAAGATGGTCATGGCGCCGCCTCCCGGCGCAGGTCCCGAGGGGCCCGGCGGTCCCGGCGGCCCCGGCGGTCCCGGTGGCCCGGGCGGTGGCCCCGGCAGCAAGGGCAACGGCTATGACGGCGTTCGCAACATGGCGCTGACCTTTGACAATGCGGCTGTTACCGGTATTATCTCCGCTTCCAAGGCCCTCCATCGTGTGGAGAAGGTCTTTAAGGACAACTGCGAGGAGTTGGGCGAGGTAGTCAATACCGCCCAGCCTGTGGTCAACAACGGCGTGATTGTGGCACTGAAAAACGGTGCGGTGTGGACCGTAGCCGGTACGTCCTATCTCAGCTCCCTGACCATTGACGAGACCTCCAAGGTCATCGGCACCCTGCTGGTGGACGGCAAGGAGACCGAGCCGGTGCCCGGCACCTATACCGGCGCATTGACCCTGACCCTGTAATAGCTAAAATCTGAAAGGGGGTGCTGCACATTGCAGCCCCCCTTTGCGCCAAAAGTGCTCTGCCAAGGCGGCAGAGCACTTTTTTACGAGAGATTACAGGCCGTAAGCCTCTTCATAGCGGTCGTAGGCGTCCTGATAGATGTCGATGCAGTCCTGAATGCCCATGCTCTCGATTTTCTCGATGAAGGCATCCCAGTCGGAATCGAAGTTATACTCGCCCATGACGAACTTGAATACCTCCGTGGAGGCATAGGTGGAAATGTCGCTCCAGAGATCACCGTACTCGTTGGACTCATCATAGCTGAGCTCTACCTGTGCGGGGATGGTGTAGAGGTCATCGGAGGTCTCTGTCCACAGATCCATAGCATCCAGGTTTGCCTGAGAATAGGCAGAGAAGATGCGGTCATAGTCCTGCAGGGTGGGAACGCAGGCCAGCGTGTAATAGGTGGTGGCAAAGGAGATCATGGGGAACTCCTCGTTGTGAAGCACCAGATCCGTAAACTCGGGATTGCCGTCGGCATCATAGTTGAAGGAAACGCCCTCCTGACCGTAGTTGGCCAGTACGCTGCCCTCCTTGGTGTACCAGAAGTCCAGCCAAGCGCAGGCCAGATCTACGTCCTCGCAGCAGTCGGAGATGGAGACATTCTTGCCGGTGGCGGCAGTGCCGATGCGGGTATCGCCAAAGTGGAAGATTTCGCCGTCCTCTTTGACCGGTTCGGGCATTGCGCAGATCTCATAGTTGGGATCCAGCTCCTTGCCGGAGGTCATGTTGGAGTCCATGTTGTCGGACTGTGCATACCAGATACCGGCCTCACCGCCCTGAATATAGGTGTCAGAATTGGAAGTGAAGGGGTCGTTGGACTCGGTGGCAAAGTCAGAGGCGATCAGGCCCTCGCTGTACCACTGTGCGATCATCTGGAGATACTCCTTGTAGCCGTCGGACAGGAAGCCGTTGTATACGGTGCCGTCCTGCACATACATGTTGTGGGGGTTGTCCTGATAGAAGCCCACGGAGCCAAGGCCGCCTACGATGGAAGCGCCGGTGATCTGGGTGTCGCCCAGCAGCAGCAGCGCACGCTTTGCGCCGAACTTCTCCTTGAAGCCGGTGAGGGCATCATGCATTTCATCGTAGTTGGTGGGAACGTCCATACCCAGCTCGTCCAGCCAGTCCTTGCGGATCTGGAGACCGGCGGAAACCTTGTAGTCATCGGATACGGTGATGACCTGAGGCATCTGACCGTCCTCGTTGATGGCAAGGGTCTTATAGTCGGAGTAGTAATCCAGCGTGTTCCAGTAGTTGGGGAGCTGATCCTCATAGTCCATGAGATCGATGGCAACGCCGTCCTCGATCATGGCGCTGGGGCTGGTGTACTGCTGATCGGCACCGGCAACCATGTCGGTGATATCGCCGGAGGCGATCATCAGCTGGAAGTTGGTGGACAGAGACTCGTTGTTGACGATGGTAAAGTCAATGTCAACACCGGTGATCTCCTCGGCATACTTAAATGCATCAATGTCATCATAGCTGTTGACATTGAACATGGACATATAGCCGGGCAGCTCTACAAAGTAGGTGAGCGTAGCGTTGTCGGCCAGAGGCAGGCTTGCCTCACCGGGAACGAAGTCTCCCTTTTCCGCAGGCGCTTCTGCGGAGAGCGCTTCGTCCACTGCGGATGCAGCGGCTTCTTCGGCTTCCGCCTTCGGTGCTTCCGGTGCGGCGGATGCCGCAGCGGCGCTGCCGTTGGACTCGGCGGGAGCGGAAGATGTGCTGCTGTTGCCGCAGCCGGCCAGACAGCCCAGGGCCATGGCCAGCGTCAGCAGCAGTGCAAATGCTTTCTTCATGGTGTTACCTCCTAGTTTCTTTTCCCACAATATTGGGATTTCTACAGAAATATTATAGTCCATGTGGAAGGAAGATGCACCATGCAATTAAGGCGCTTTCTGTTTCAAATGTGACCTTTTTTGCAGTTCAAGACACAATAATTGTACAGCTGCCAATATTTATACGCCGAATATGTGCATATTGTGTAGATTTTTGGGAGAAATGTTCCGAAAACATAAATTGCGTCGTGGGGAGGAGAGAACATTTGGAAGAAAAAACCGCCGCAGGCAAGTGCCTGCGGCGGAAACAGATCGGAATTATTCCTTGACCATGCAGCCGACATTCTCGGGAATGATCAGCTTAGCACCGGTCTTGGCAACAACCTCGTCCACGGTAACACCGG
>ERZ773103.597-NODE-597-length-41168-cov-19.728480_pt1 | contig 41168 bp, 39 predicted proteins | sample MGYA00511118_ERZ773103 | MGnify/ENA primary metagenome ERZ773103 (study PRJEB29015, sample SAMEA2737821) | human gut metagenome | biome: human gut; feature: human-associated habitat; material: faeces | place: China | collected 2012 ... | reverse complement strand
GGATCATCCGTTGTTTCATTATAATTGTCTGATGACGCGGGACGTGGGAGCTGCCGCCAAGGGCTACACCGCCGTGCAGGCGGGCCAAGCAGCCCGGGAGCGCGGGCTGACCCATGCCCTGCTGAACATGGGCGGCAACGTCTATACCACCGGCCCCAAGGCCGACGGCAGTGCCTGGCGCGTGGGGGTGGAAAACCCCTGGCCCGGTGAGGATGCGCCGCAGTACGTGCAGACCGTGGAGCTGACCGGCGGCGACTCGCTGATCGTCAGCGGTGATTACCAGCGGTACTTTACCTACGAGGGCAAACGCTACTCCCACCTGATCGATTTGACCACAGGCTGCCCGGCTGCCTATTACAGCAGCGTTGCGGTGTATTCCAGCCCGGATGAGGGGCTGGGAGACTTGTTCTCCACCGCCCTTTTCTGCCTGCCGCCGGAGCAGAGCCGGCAGGTGGCCGATGACAACGGCCAGGCCGTGCTGTGGCTGGGCACCGACGGAGAAGTTGCGGGGCAAACCGATAACTGGCCGGGTAAAGCAGTATAACCAATGGCAGATAAAAAACAAAGCACCGCTGTACGTGGAATTTACGTACCAACGGTGCTTTTGCTATATGTGCTGAAAAGCCTCCCTCTGCGAGTGAGGTGGCCCGAAGGGAGAAACTTTGCCTTAAGCTCTCTCCCCCACCCGCTTCGCGGAGGCACTCTCCCAGAGGGGGCCTTCAAGGGGCGGCACTTTATTGTTCCGCGCTCAGCAAGATGCGGTCGTTATCCAGTGCGTGGCCGACGTTCTCGGCAAAGCGCTGCAGCAGGCCGTCTACCGTCATGTGGGCGCGCTCCTCGTCGGCTACGTCCAGCACGATGCGGCCATGGTCCATCATCAGCGTGCGGTTGCCCAAGGTAAGGGCGTCGTGCATGTTGTGGGTGATCATCAGACAGGTGATGTGGTTCTCCGCCACAATCTTTTTGGTCAGATCCAGCACCTTTTCCGCCGTGGCGGGGTCCAAAGCGGCGGTGTGTTCGTCCAGCAGCAGCAGCTTGGGGGTGACGAGGGTGGCCATGAGCAGGGTCAGCGCCTGCCGCTGACCGCCGGAAAGCAGCCCCACGCGGGCAGTCAGTCGATCCTCAAGGCCCAGATCAAGGGTCTTGAGCAGTTCACGGTACTGCTCCCGCTCTGCCTTGGTGATGCCGATGCGCAGGGTGCGGCGCTTGCCGCGCCGAGCTGCCAGCGCCAGATTTTCCTCGATCTGCATGGTGGCGGCAGTGCCGGTCATGGGGTCCTGGAACACGCGGCCAATATAAGCGGCGCGCTGATGCTCGCTCAGGCGGGTGACGTCCACGCCGTCAATGAGGATCTTGCCCTCGTCCACCGGCCACACACCGGCAACGGCATTCAGCATGGTGGATTTGCCTGCGCCGTTGCCGCCGATGACGGTAACGAAATCGCCCTCGTTCAGTTTCAGGTTCAGGCCGTTCAGGGCGATCTTCTGGTTCACCGTGCCTGCATTGAAGGTTTTGGAAACATTTTGGATCTCAAGCATTTTTTGCGTCCTCCTTTGCCTTTTTGACCGGCTTCGAGAAGTATTTGCCCTTCCAGTACGGCACGGCAAGGAACACTGCCACCACGGAGGCACTGAGCAGCTTGAGCAGATTTGCATCAAAGCCCAGTGTCAGCACCAGCTGAATGACGATATAATAGATGATCGCGCCAATGGAAACAGAGGCCAGCTTGAGGGCAAAGTTATGGAAGATGCGGCTAAACACGGCCTCGCCAATGATGACGGCAGCCAGACCGATGACGATGGCACCGCGTCCCATGCCAACATCTGCAAAGCCCTGATACTGGCTGAGCAGCGCACCGGACAGTGCTACCAGCGCATTGGAAACGGCCAGACCCAGCACGATGTTGAAGTTGGTGTTGATGCCCTGTGCGCGGGACATGGCAGGGTTAGAACCGGTAGCGCGGATGCCGCAGCCCAGCTCCGTACCGAAGAACCAGTACAGCACCCCGATAACAACCGCCGTAGCAAGGATGACCATGATGATGGGGTTGTGCAGGGCAAATTCCTTGACCCAGCGCAGGGAGATGAGCAGGCCGTATTTATCCACGTTGATGGACTGGTTGGCCTTGCCCATGATCTTCAGGTTGATGGAATACAGTGCCAGCTGGGTCAGAATACCGGCCAGAATGGCGGGAATGCCCATAAAGGTGTGCAGCAGGCCGGTGACAAGGCCGGTAGCAAGGCCGGCCAGCACAGCCACCAGCAATGCTGCCCAGACGTTCATGCCGGAAAGCAGGCACATGACGCACACCGCGCCGCCGGTACCGAAGCTGCCGTCCACGGTCAGGTCGGCTACATCCAGAATACGGTAGGTCAGGTACACGCCAATGGCCATGATACCCCAGATAAGCCCCTGCGCACAGGCACCCGGTAAAGCGCCCGGCAGGTTTGCAAGTCTTGCAATGATTTCCAAAACAATTTCCTCCTAAACGTTACACTTTTTTATCTCCCGCTTTGATACGGGAAAGCGGAGAAGAGCAAGAATCCACTCTTCTCCGCTATTTTTATATTGTTCCGGTTTTGCTGTTATCAGGCTTCGATCTCTACATAGCCTTCCGGTACGGTCAGGCCAAGGTCATCGCAGATGGCCTTGTTGTACTTTTTGGTCACATCGGTGTACTCGATGGGCATGGTGGAGATGTCGCTCTCGCCGTTCAGGATCTTGACTGCCATCTCACCGGTGGTGTAGCCCAAGTCGTAGTAGCTGATAGACAGGGTGGCCACGCCGCAGCCGGAGCAGATGCCCTCCTCACCGGCGAACACAGGCTTTTTAGCCGGGCGGCAGATGCCGTCCACAATGCCGGTATTGGCGGCAACGGTGTTATCGGTGGGCACATACAGTGCATCGTTCTCGTCTGCAGCCTTCTGGCAGACGGAGGACAGGTCGTTGGAATCCGAGAAAGCGTACTGGGTAGCAGTCACGCCCTTGGCCTCCAGATACTTCTGTACTTCGTCTACCTGATACTGGCTGTTTGCCTCGGCAGAGCAGTACAGCAGGCCGACCTTCTTGACCTCGGGCATCCACTCCACGATCATGTCTGCCTGCTGATCCAGCGGTGCCAGATCGGAGGTGCCGGAGACGTTGCCGCCCACGGTGCCGGAGAAGTTATCCAGACCCAGTGCCACGCCGTACTCGGTAACGGAAGTGCCCAGAATGGGGATGGTGTTGGTAGCAGCCTGTGCAGCCTGCAAAGCAGGGGTAGCATTTGCCATAATCAGTGCCACGCCGGAGGAAACAAAGCCGTTGGCAATGGTGGCGCAGGTAGCGGAATCACCCTGTGCATTCTGGAAGTCGAAGGTGACGTTCTCGCCAAAGGAAGCGGTCAGCGCGTCCTCAAAGCCCTGTGTAGCGGCATCCAGTGCAGCGTGCTGCACCAGCTGACAGATGCCAACGGTGAATTTTTCGCCGTTGGAAGCGGCAGCGACCGATGCAGAAGCAACCGTGGAGGACGCTGCCGCAGAAGAAGATGCGGAGGAAGAACCGCCGCAGGCGGAAAGGGCAGCTGCTGCACCGCAGGCAGCGGCTGCAGTCAGGAAGGAACGACGAGTGATTTTACGCATATTGATGATCTCCTCTATCTCCAGCCCTTGCAGCCAACAGGACGCCGCACTCCGGGCCGATATTGTAAGCGGATCAAACAAGGTTCGCTTTACACTCGTGAAGTATATCACAGAATCGCTGGCAAAACAATCCACTTTTGCCTGAAAACGGCCTTAATTATCGATTCAAGTAAAGTCATCTATCAATTATTTCGAACTATTATTTCGTTTTTTCTGATACTCCGTCAGTTTGTGCAGTTCCATGTCCAGCGTTTGCAGGTTTGCTTCCAGCTGCGGCAGATAGTCCTGTGCATAATCGTAACCAAAATACAGCGCCTGCCAGAGCTTCGCCTGCATCCGGCGCACCAGCACCGGGCTGAGCACTGCCTCCAGCTGCTCCACGGTATCTTCCAGCGCCATGCAGGTCTGCGCCCAGCGCACGTCAATGGCTTCCCGGGCGGGCACATCGTAGCGGGCAAGGTAATCCTGCACCTTTGCTTCGATCACCTGCCCGCCGCAGCCGGTGGGCTGCAAAAAATAGTGCACCTCCCCTGCCCGGCTGATCTCCTGCGCCAGCGGATACAGCGCACACACCAGCGGCTCAGCCTCATGGATGGCGCAGTGGTTTTCGGTCAGAAAGGGGCAGTTGTTGCGGTTTTCCTTCACCGGGGCAAGCCGCAGCACCGGCAAATGGCTCACCCTGCCAATGCTGCTGCGGCAATAACCCCGGGCTACGATCTGCGGCGGCAGACGCAGCCGGGCAGCAATACGCCACAAGTCATACCCGGACAGCACGATATCCTCCCGCCCGCGGCAGCAGTTGCCGCAGCCCGCACAGGCAAAGCGGAATTGTGCATCCCGTTCCAGCAGCGGCATGGCATCGGTACGGGTAAAATCCACCTGTCCGCACAGATCAATGGCTTCGTCTCGCATAGTCAAACATCCTTTTCCATGATAGAATGTCCCTATTGTACCGCCGGAGCACCCGGTTTGCAAGGCGAGCCCTGTGTAGCGCGGTTATTTTTTATCCGCTAGTTTCCGGTACACATGCACTGCATCGCGGATATTGTACTGCTCCGTCCCGTGGTCTCCGGGCGCGGCAAGCGTAACAAGGATGTACTCTTTTCCGTTCACGGTGGCAAGGCTGGCCAGACACAGCCCTGCGGCGGCGGTATACCCTGTTTTGCCGCCTTCGATCCGCGTTCCCGTCGGAAGCTCCGTTCCGTCCAGCTTGCCCAGCAGTGTGCTGGTCAGCGAAACGCCTTCCGGGTGCTGTGCAGTCGCCGTAGTGGTGTAGTGCTCGGTTGTAAAAATTGTGCGGAAGGTCGTATTGTGCAGCGCTGCCTGCAAGAGCTTTGCCATATCTGCCGCGCTGGAATAGTGCTCAGTGTCGGTCAGGCCGGTCGCATTTGTAAAATGGGTGTTCTTCATGCCAAGCTCTGCGGCCTTTTGGTTCATCAGCGCGGCAAAGTTTTCTTCACTGCCGCTTACCAGTTGCGCCAGCGCCTCACAGCATTCTGCGCCGGAGGGCAGCATCGCACCATAGAGCAGGTCACGCACCGTGACAGTCTCATCGGGTACAAAGCCCGCCATAGATGCTTTTTCGGTCTGTAAGGCTGGAAAAATATCCTCCGGCAGTGTTACCTGTTTATCCAGATCGGGCTCAGTCTCAATGGCCAGCAGTACAGTCATCATTTTTGTCAGGGAAGCCGGTGCAGTACGCTCGTCAGCACGTTTCTGCGCCAGTACCCGCCCGCTTTGGGCGTCCAGTAAGATCGCGTGTCGGCTGGCAGTATCTAGCAGAACGTTCTGCCGCAGAAATAGCACCAGCAGTACAAGCAGTGCCGCCAGAATACATAGCCGCCGACAGCGGCGGTGGAATCGTTTCATGATCAATCGCATCCTTTTTGCAAAATTGTAAAGCGCTTTCACCTTGTAACACGAGGCAAAAGCGCTTTTTCCTGCAAATTTGCGGCTATGTGTTTTTATGTTCATGTAACAAAAAAAGCCCAGAGACTTTCATCTCAGGGCTTTTTGTTAAGTCGGCGACTACCTAATAAGGTATGTGACTCCGTCGCACTGTTATGCACAGTGCAGCGAAGTCGCTTTTTGCTTTATATGCGAGCACTCAGACGCGAATCTTTTCCATATCTCCAGAAATGTACCGCATACAGCCCCGCACCCAGAAGCAGGCAAAAGACCGAATAGCTAAGAATCGGAAGCCGCAGCAGTACAATCTTACCCGCGCTCTGGGTAAAGAACCAGCCCGTTCCATATAAAATCACGATATAAAGCACCAGCCATGCAGCATATTTCAGCCAATGCTCTCGCGGCGGAAAGCCTACCTGCTCCATCATCCGGCGGAAAAGTACGCAAAACGCCGCCACTGCAACAACAAGCTGCATCAGATACCCTACGGATAGTTCAAAAACCCAATTTCCAATTACCGGATAGAGCAGCAATCCTTCCACGCCCCACCCAAAAAAGAAATACAGCGGTGCAACATACCAGAAGTAATCTCCGGCTCTCAGTGTTTTCAAGCTTGGCTTGACCTCTTCCACAAAGGTCTTTGCGTCCGAAATCGAATGAAACAGTTCCTGATTTTCCTTGTTGGCTTGGATTGCAATATCAAGCAAATCGCTGCGCACAAGTTCGATACCACAGAAGTCCCAGCTGACCCGGCGAAGATAACGAATCACTTCTTTAAGCTGCTCCTGACTTTTTTCAGTCAGCAACTCGGTACGCATCCGGTTTGTTTTTCGCAATGCAAAATACTTATTCATCTGGCTCCTCCTTAAAAATTTTTTCCACCAGCTGGCAGAGCTGGCTCCAATCCTGCCGAAACTCAAGAAGCGCCCGCCGCCCTTCTTCCGTTACAATGTAATATTTTCGGCTCGGTCCCTTGGGGGAAGGTCTGCGCTCCACCGTGACCTTTCCCTGTTGCTCCAAGCGCAATAGCAGCGGATAGAGCGTGCTCTCGCTCAAGTCAGAAAATCCGACCTGTTTCAGATGCATCACGATCTCATAGCCATAGGTCGGCTCTTGAGCAATCAATTTCAGGACACAATATTCCAGAACGCCTTTTAAAAGCTGTGCATTGTTTTCCATAAGTCCTCCTCTCCACTAGTATGTAATGCGTAGTAGCTTATCTATATTGTATTACATAGTAGTGTTTCTGTCAAGTCCTGATCTATTGGCATTACAACCAAAAATCATGCCATATTTTTATGCAACAAAAAAATATAGTTTCAAAAGGGATATCTTTAATTAGCTTTCATTATTATATGTTATGTACGAAAATTTATTCATTTGTAAAGGGAATAAAAAGTGAACAACAAAGAGCTCAAAATAAGATATTTAACTCTGGGATTAAAGAGGGAAGAAGATATATAAAAGATTTAGAATATAAGTCATTAGAAAAAATATAGGAAGTTGGGAGTTTATTATGGGATTAAGTGTTATTGTACCTGTATATAACGGAGAAAAATATATTAAAGACTGTTTAGAAAGTATAATAAATCAAACATATAGAGATTTACAAATAATTGTTGTGAATGATGGTTCAACAGATAATACAGAAGCAATAGTTAGAGAAATTGTTGATAACGATTCACGTGTACAACTTATAAATAAAGAAAATGGTGGGGTTTCTAGTGCTAGAAACTTAGGTTTAGAGTATGCTAAAAATGAATTTCTTACATTTGTAGATAGTGATGATACATTAGATATAGATATGTATGGAACTTTAATGAAATATACAGGAAATAATGACTATGATATCGTACATTGTGGATATAAAAGGATAAATAATAATGGAATTAAAGAGGTTAATGGAACAGGAAGGGAATTTATACAAAACTCTTGTGAAGCACTAGAATGCATAATAGAAGGCAAATTATTTGTAGGGGCATTATGGAATAAGATATATAAGATACAGTTATTTCATAATATAAAATTTGACGAAACAATTAAGATAAATGAGGATATATTGATAAATTATAATGTTTTTAAAAAAAGTAAAAAAAATAACGAAATAAAAATTTCGTTATATCAAATAAATGATCAATGCAATTAAAAAGCCACAAAAAACATCACTTACAAAATGTACACCACAAAAAATACGTGATAAACCAACAAGGCAAGCAATGATTAAAGAAATAATGCCAAGTGGTAATGAAATATTCAAAAGTGCAAAAGCAATCGTAAAAGCACTTACTGTGTGACGACTTGGAAATGATTCGTCTGTTTTATGATCTACTAAGGGCTCAATATTGAATACGACACAAGGACGAGGTCGGTTATAAAGTTTTCTAATAAGTGTTACAATCAAAAAAGAACTTAATGGTTTAATGATTGTCAATAATAGCTTTGATGAATGATTAATAAATAATATGAGAAGTGTTAAAGCATAAAGTGCGGCTGTAAGATAAGGGGTTATTTTAGCTATTACAACGCATATTTTGTCTAAATGATGTTGACGGATGTAATTGAGATTGTTTTGATAAAATTTTTCCATTATTTTAAGATAAAGACTGTTTCTCCTTTATTAAGTGTTAGTATTTTTCTTTCAATTCTTGGATGTGAATATTTTTTTCTAACGTAATTTAAAAGAATAGAAGAAGAATATCCATGGATCACAGTGACCTCTTTTACAAGAACAGAAGATCCTTTTAAAAAATGATCAAGCTTTACTTTAGCTTCACTTTGGCTACATCCGTGTAAGTCTATTTTTGATAACATCCAATCACCTCTTTGCTATTATAAAATAAATTTAAATGAAAAAAAATGACAAAACGAAAATATTGCTTTTATGGATATTTTTCATTACAATAAAGAGGTAAAAAAAGAGGAGTGAAAAAGATGGCATTAACAGCAGGTATTGTAGGATTACCAAATGTTGGTAAATCAACATTATTTAACGCAATTACAAATGCACAAGTAGAAGCAGCAAACTATCCGTTTGCGACAATTGATCCAAATGTAGGTGTCGTAGAAGTACCAGACTATCGTTTAGATAAATTAACAGAAATGATTGAACCTAAAAAGACAGTTCCAACAACTTTTGAATTTACGGATATTGCAGGTCTTGTAAGAGGTGCAAGTAGAGGAGAAGGATTAGGTAATAAATTTTTAGGAAATATCAGAGAAACGGATGCAATTTGTGAGGTTGTAAGATGTTTTAGAGATAAGGATGTAACACATGTTGATGGTGATGTAGATCCTATTAGAGATATTGAAACAATTAATTTAGAATTGATCATGGCCGATTTAGAAACAGTTGAAAAACGTATTGGACGTTTAGAAAAGAAAGCTAAATCAGGTGATAAAGAAGCTAAAGCTGAAATGAGTGTTTTAGAAAAATTAAAACCAACATTAGAAGCAAATAAACCAGCAAGAAGTATTGAATTTGATAAAGAAGAAATGTTAATTGTCAAACAATATACTTTACTTACAATGAAACCATTAATCTATGTAGCTAATTTAGGTGAAGAAGATTTAGAAGATCCAATGCAAAATCCATATTATGTTCAAGTTTTAGAATTTGCGAAAGAAGAAGGTAGCGATGTTGTTCCTATTTGTGCAAAAATTGAAGCTGAATTAGTAGGAATGGATAAAGAAGAAAAAGCTATGTTTATGCAAGATTTAGGTATTGAAGAAAGTGGTCTTGATAAATTAATTAAAGAAGCTTATAGCTTATTAGGTCTTAGAACTTATTTTACAGCTGGAGTACAAGAAGTAAGAGCATGGACATTTAAAGAAGGAATGACAGCTCCAGAAATGGCGGGTATCATTCATAGTGATTTCCAAAGAGGGTTTATTAAAGCAGAAACATATAGTTTTGATGATTTAGTGAAATATGGTAGTGAACATGCTTTAAAAGAAGCTGGAAAAATTAGACAAGAAGGTAAACAATATGTAGGTCAAGATGGAGACATCATGTTGTTTAAATTTAATGTATAATGAAAAAAACAATTAGATATATCTTATTAACTGTCTGTGTTTGTGTATTTTGTTATTCAGCATATAATTTAATACAAATCTATTTGAATTATAAAAAGATAGATGATGATTATGGAGAAATTGCAAAAACCTATACTGAAGAAAAAGTTGAAGAAAAAGAAAGCTATTTACAAATTAATTGGGATGAGCTTTTACAAAGAAATAAAGATGTGAAAGCGTGGATTCAAATTCCAAATACAAATGTGAATTATCCTGTTTTACAAGGTGAAACGAATGACACTTATATTCATAGTGATATAGATCATAATGAATTAAGTGCAGGTAGTATTTTTATCGCAAGTGAAAATGAAGATCCATTTAATGATTTTAATACGGTTATTTATGGTCATAATATGAAAAATGGTTCAATGTTTAATAATATTAAATCCTATACGGATCAAAGCTTTGCGGATGAACATCCCTATGTTTATATTTATTTACCTGATGGTACAGTAAGTCAATATAAAGTGGTTGTAGGACATATTATTTCAGAAATAAGTTCTTTATATGGAACAAATAATGATATGGATAAATCATCATTTATACAAGAAATGGTAAAGACATCTTCTATTAAAGTAGATTTTGATCAATCTCAAGTACAATCGGTAATTACTTTATCTACTTGTACTTCTGCAGGAAGTGAAAGTGGTAAAAGAAATGTAGTACATGCGATTTTACAAAGAAAAGGGATTGATCCTGTAAAAGAAAAAATGGAAAACTAGAGAAGTCTAGTTTTTTTGTTGTTAATTGTAAATGAGCTTGAATTGAATAAGTATGTCTGATGTGCTAAAATATTTGCATGTTAAGAGGGTGTTTTAATGGTTAAAAAAAAGAAAAGAAGTTTTATGTCTAAGTTGTTTTCTAGACGTATTTTATTATTAATACAATTTATCGTTTCTATCATTTTTTTAGGATGTATTTATATATTAAAGATGTTACCAATGAAATATTATTTGATTTTATGTGGTATTATTTTTTTGTTATGGATGTTAAGTTCATTGCTTATTAAATCAGGTATTAAAAAGAAAAAGCGAGAAAATAAATATGCTAGATTGATTTTTGGAAAGCTATTATCTTTAATACTTAGCATTGCTTTAGGATTTGTTTCGGTAATGGCTTTTAAAGGAAATAATTTTTTATCTAATATTACAGGTTCTTTTACACAAACAAGAGTTATTTGTATGTATGTAAAAAAAGAGAGTGCTATTAAAAGTTTAAGTGATGTAAAAGATAATACAGAAATTGGAATTGCTAGTGAAAAAGGCTCAAAGAATATTACATCAGCAATTGCTAAAATAGAAAATAAAGCAAATAAAGATTTTCAGACAAAAGATTATAAAGATTATTCTTTATTAGGAGATGCTATCATGGATGGAGACATTGATGTTATTGTTGCTGATAATGCTTATATGGCTTTATTAGAAGCAAATCATGAAGGTATTGATGAAAATCTAAAGAGTTTATGTAAAGTAGAAATTCAAGAAAAATTAAATTCTGTGACACAAGAAACAAATGTGACTAAAAATCCATTTATTGTTTATATGACAGGAATAGATACTTATGGGACAGTTTCAGCAATTTCAAGAGCTGATGTTAATCTTGCTGTCTGTGTTTCCCCAATTCAAAAACAAATATTAATTGTATCTATTCCTAGAGATACACAAATTACCTTGCATAAAAATGGAAAAATGGATAAATTAACGCATTCAGCTATGTATGGTATTAACGAGACAATTTCTTCTATAGAAGATTTCTTGGATTTAAAAGTGAATTATTATGCTAAGACAAACTTTAGTGGAATTACTAATATCATTGATGCCTTGGGTGGAGTAACAATTGATTCACCTTATGAATTTACAACATTACATGGGCATTATCATATTAATAAAGGAATTAATGAAATGGATGGAGATAAAGCTTTATGTTTTGTAAGAGAAAGATATGCTTTGCCAAGTGGTGATTTTGATCGAGGAAGAAACCAACAAAGATTACTTAAAGCCATGATCAATAAAGCTGTTTCTCCTAAAATCATTACAAACTATTCAAATATTTTACAAGCAGTAGAAGGATGTTTTGAAACTAATATGTCATCTGAAGATATAAAATCACTTGTTCAAATGCAATTAGATGATATGTCTAAATGGAAAATGTACAATGTTCAACTTACGGGAGATCCAGAAATCTCATATAAAACATATTCTATGAAAGGTAAGAAATGTTATACAATGAAACCTAATAAAAAATCTTTGAATGGTATTATTAATGTTATTAATAAAATTGAAGATGGTAAAAGAATTACTGATCAAGATGTAAAAGGATTACAAGGTGCTTAACCTGTAATCCTTTTTAAATGACAACTCTTAATTTAAAATGGTGTTGATGAGTAGAAAATTGACAATTTCCATGGAGCTTTTCAACTGTATAAGCAATACTTTGAGTTCCAAAGCCATGATCTTTTTCTTTAGATATAGGAATACCATCTACAAAAATAGGTTCATTTAAGTAATTATTTTCAATAGATATAAGTAACTTACCACATTTTTCTTGCATATTTAATTCTATAAAACGTTCATTTTCTAATAACATAACAACTTTAAAAGCATTTTCTAAACCATTAGATAGAATAGAAGTTAAATCGATATCACTAATAGACAATTGTTGAGGAATATCTAAATGATAATGAAAATCAATATTTTCATCTTTCATTCTATTTTCATAAGATGTCATAATCATATTAACAGTATCATTTAAACAATATTTCTTTCTTACAGTTTGATCGATGGCATCAAATAAAGTATGAATATATTCGATAGCATGTTCATTTTGATTATTTTCAAGATCGTTTAGTATATTGTTTAAAAAATGACGCATATCATGTCTCATTAAAATAATCTTTTTTTCATTTTCTTTCATCAGCTTCATTTCTTTTTTTGATTGTGCTTGTTTCATATAAATAACCTTATTGGTTGTTTCTATTTTTTGCTTTTCTTCATATTGTTTAAAATAAACGGTACAGAATACAAAATAACAGATACATAAAAGAAATGGTGTAAATTCTACAGTTGTTTTATTTCCAATATAAAGAAGCTTTGTATAAACGGTAGAAAGATAATCAAATATATAATAGAACATTGGAATGATACCAAAAGAAATAAGTTCATGTGATTGTTTTTTAATAATTGAGAAATAGGTAAATAAACAAATTTAATAATGAAAACAAAAGAAATAATGAGTGTTAAAGAATAGGTTATATTATCTATATTCTTAATAAAAGAGGAAACAAAGATTGTTGTCCAGTTACTTATTTGACAACATAAATAAGCACTTGTTATAGCAATTAAACTTGGAAATAATCGTTTTTTGAAAATTAAAACAAAAAATACTAAAAGTGGTAAATGGGTAATAAAAGGATATAAAGAAATAACAGCCGATAAATCTTTAGTAAAATAGAAAATACCTTGTAATACTAAATCAATATAAAAGAATAGAAAAACACAAATGACATTCTTTTTATTGATTCTAATATCTAGAAATAGTACAGAAACAAAGATACCGAATAATAAAGTTAAAGTATAACGAATAGATTCTAAAATAGTATAAATCATATGTTAATCACCTTCTTTAAACATATATTCAAAATAAGCTTCTTTAAAAGATTTAGCATAACTTCTTGCGATGGGAACTTTCTTGTGTGTTTTTGTTTCAATTTCTATAGAATTAAAATGATCAATAGCAGGCATATGAACTAAGTAACTTCGATGACATTTATAAAATGCATCATTTGAAGTTAATTCATTACTACAATGAACAAAAGTATCTAAAACTTCTAGACATTCACCATCATTTAAACAAAATAAAACTTTTTTATTTTGTGCTTCAACACATTCAATCAAATGATAATAAATTTTACGATATCCTTTATCTGTTTTAACAATAATAGATTCAGGTTCATAATGAAATGCTTGTTTACAATCATTTAAAAGAGAGCATAGTTTTTCATAAGTTGTAGGTTTTAAAAGATATCCACTTGCTTTAACATCATAAGATTCCAAGGCAAATTCAGGAGAAGAGGTTAAAAAAATAATTTTAACGACAGAATCATTTTTTCTAATTTCATGAGCTGTTTCCATACCATTTAATAAAGGCATCATAATATCTAATAAAATAACTTCTATATGACTTTTTTGATAACTATTAATTAAAGCATCCCCATGATTAAAAAGATAAATAGAAACATCTTCATGATGTTCCTTTCCCCATTTTTCTATCATTTCTTTAACTTGATTCATATATAAAAGATCATCATCACATATTGCTATATTCATATACATCACCTAATACTATTTTATCAAAATAAAAACACTTCTTATATACATTTCACACCCTAAAAACGACATTTCGCGCCAATTATAAAAAATAACAATTAAAAAAAGTAAAATAAAAGCATAGAAGGAAATGAATAATATTCAAAGAAAGGGGATAGGGAAAATGAAAATATATAAGAAAGTGATAGCATGTATACTGACATTAATGATGTTCTTTGCACAAATGCCAGTCAACGTATTTGCGGCTAATCAAAAGAATAATATACCACTTGATATTGTCTTGGTTTTAGATGTTTCAGGGAGTATGGTAGATCCTATAACTTCAACTGATACTACTAAAAGGATTACAATTTTAAAAGATTCAATTAATCAATTTATTGAGGAATTTGCTAAAAATAATTCAAAACAGAGTGATGAAAAATATCAAAGTAGAATTTCGATTATTAAATTTTCAGGGAAAATACCTGATAATGCAGATAAAATAGGAAATGATACTTATCAAGAAAATCGTAATACGTATAATTATACGCAAATCATGAGTGACTTCTTTACTGCCACAAATGACAATAAAGCAAAGTTAGAAGATGTTGTAAATAGCATTAGTCCTGCAGGGGCAACACGTTCAGATTTTGCAATGGAATTAGCATTAAAACAAATTAATCAAAGTAAAAATGATGAAAGTAGAAAAGATGCCAAAAGAATTGTTTTTTTTGTAACGGATGGTCAGCCAACGACTTTTAATAATTTTGATGATGATGTCGCAAATGGAGCAATTAATACATCAAAAGAAATAAAAAAAGATGCAGAAGTTTATACATTTGGAATGTTTTCTTTAACTGATCCATCTATTACTGGACATGTAGGAAGTGGTAGTTGGTCAGATGCAGAAAAGTTTAATGCTTATATGCATGGAGTTTCTAGTAATTACTCAGATGCCCAAAGTTATAAAAACTTAGGAACTAGAGCAGAAAATAGTGCTTATTATATGGGAGCTAAAAGCTCAAAAGAGGCTACAGCAATATTTGATAGTGTTATAGCTAAATTATTAAGTATGACATATGCTGGTGCAGATTATACAGATGTAGATGCAGCTATTAAAAGAGCAAATTCACTTAATAAAGATAATTATAAAGATTTTTCAAAGGTAGAGGATGCTATTAACGCAGTCAATCGTGATAAAGATATTACTGAACAAGAGGTTGTTAATGGCTATGCAGATGCTATTAATGAAGCAATTGATGCATTAGTATTCCAATTAAAAATCAAATATGGTTCTAATGGTGGAACAGGAACAATGGCTAATCCAACTGTTGAATTAGATAAAGAATTTATTTTCCAAAAATGCGAATATGTTGCTCCAAATGGAAAACATTTTAAAGGCTGGCAAGTAGACAGTACTATTTATAAAGTAGGAGATAAAAGAGTATTTACTAAAGATGATCAAAATAAGGAAATTAAAGCAGTTTGGGAAGAACATACTTTTGATCAAAAATTAAAAGAAGTCAATGGAGTAAGTACTTTAAAAGACAAAGCAACATGTACAACAAATGCTATCTATTATAAAAGCTGTGCTTGTGGTCAAGTAAGTACTACAGAAACATTTGAAGATAAAGATACAAAATTAGGACATGAATTTACAAAACAAATAAAAGATGCAAAATACTTAAAATCTCAAGGAAGTAACTGTCAAGAACATGATGCATATTGGTATGCATGTTCAAGATGTGATGTAAGTGCTAAAGATGATGAAAATGCACAAGATAAGTATTATGAATCTGCAGAAGTAGGAAATCATGTATTATCTAAAGATTGGAATAAAGATTCTAATAATCATTGGCATTCATGCACAGTTCCAGGATGTAATGAAGTTTCAGATAAAGGAAATCATGTGTATGATCAAGAAGTTGAAAGTAGTGAATATTTAGCGACTCCAGCTACTTGTATGACACCTGCTAGATATTATAAGAGTTGTATTTGTGGAGCAAAAGGTACAGAAGCATTTGCAGCAACAGGTACTCATTTAGGACATGCTTATATAGAAGTTAAGAATCCACAATTTTTAAGAGAAAAAGCAACTAATTGTAAGGAACACGATACATATTGGTATGTATGTTCAAGATGTGGAAAAACATCAAAAACAATCAATAAATATTATGAAGATAAGGATTCTAAAGGAGAACATATATCAAGTGATTGGATCATTGATCAACAACCAACAGTAGCTAAAGAAGGATCAAAACATAAAGAATGTACAGTATGTAAAGAAGTGTTAGAAACAGAAAAGATTGCTAAGTTAGAAAATGTGAAAACTGAAACAAAGAAAGAAGAAACAGCTTCTAAAAAAGAAATAAAAGTAGAAAGTAAAAAAGCTGTAACAACAGGAGATAATACAAATAGTATTGTGCCAATAGTTTTACTGGGTATAAGCTTATTAGGAATTTATATGATTGTAATGAAAAAATATGTTCGTTAGAAAGTAAAAGAGAGAAGATTTGGTTCTTCTCTTTTTGTTATAATGGATAAGAGGTGATACATAATGCAGATAATAGTGATTATCTTTTTTGTAATTATATTATTCATATTTTTACTTTTAAGTTTATCAAGTGATGAAGATCAAAAAAGAATTGCAGGGAAAGAAGGAGAATTACAAGCAAAGAAGATATTAAATCATTATTTAAATGAAAATGATTTGTTATTGAATAATGTGAATATATCAATACATGGAAGAAATACAGAATTAGATTATGTTGTTATTAACAATAATGGTATTTTTATTTTTGAAGTAAAGAATTTTAGTGGCAAACTTGTGGGAAATGAAGATGATCAATATTGGAATAAGTATAAAATAAGTAGAGGAAACAAAGAATATATAAAAGAAATAAGAAATCCTATTAAACAACTAAAAAGAGAAATATATTTGTTAAAGGAATATTTGAAGTATTATGGTGTTGATTTATGGATAGAAGGTTATGTTTTATTTGTAAATATGAATAGTCCAGTAGAAAACGAATATACTGTTAATGATAAAAGTGAAATAGATGATATTTTACATTTAAGAAGAAATCAAGTACTTACAAAAAATCAAATTGAAAAGATTATAAGTATTTTAAAATAAAGAGATGTCTTATATAGTACAAGACATCTTTTTGTTATTTATATATTTTATATAAAATAAGTGCAATGATTGCAGTGATAATATCCGCAATCATTTGACTACTAATAATACCATAATATCCAAAAATATTTGATAAAAGAAGAAGACAAATTGCAAAAACAATACCTTGTCTACCTATTGAAAGTAATAATGCAGGAAGTGCTTTTCCTTCTGATTGAAATAAAGTTGTAAAGACAAGAATAATTCCTACACAAGGAGAAGATAAAAGCAAAAATCTTAACATCAATGTTCCAGCTTGAATAATAGAAGGATCATTCATAAATATTTTAATAAATGATGGTGTAAATAAAGCTAAGATAATAGATGTAATAACTGCAAAAGTAATTTCTACAAATAAATCAAACTTAATAATTTCTTTTAAACGTTTAGTATTATGTGCACCATAATTATATCCAAGTAAAGGTTGTGCACCAAAAGCAAAACCAATCATGACAAGTAAAACAATCATATTGATTTTTAAAACAATTCCTATAGCTGCTACTTTGTCATTTCCATAAGCAACTAAATAATTGTTTGTCATCGCCATCGCAAAGCTAGACATTAAATTTGTAATAGAGGCGGGAATACCAATTGTAAAAATAGAAATGACTTTATTTTTAGTAATATGTGTATGTTTTAAAGAAATTGATAATTTCTTACTTTTCTTTAAAGTAAGATAAATAAAAACAAGGTCAGATGCAAAATAACCAATAATGGTTGCGATAGCTGCACCACCAGCTCCCATGTTTAAATAGAGAATAAAAATAGGATCTAAAATCATATTGATAATTGAACCAGTAATTGTTCCAATCATGGATTCTGTAGCTAATCCTTCTGTTCTCATGAGATTACTAGGAGTCAAGGAAACGATAATTAAAGTTGCTCCTAAAGCCATATAAGTATAATATTGGCTGGCATAAGGAAGTGTTGCTTGATTTGTTCCAAGGATTGTTAAAATTGGTTTTCTAGCAATCATCATAATAAGAGAAACTAAGATACCACAAACAATAGCTCCATAGAAACAAAAACCACTGACGTTCCTTCCTTCTTCATCTTGTTTTTGTCCAAATAAACGAGAAATAACAGAGCTACCTCCAATACCAAAGATGTCTCCTAAAGCTATCATTAAAGTAAAAATAGGCGCACATAAAGAAACACCAGCAACAAGATTTGTATTTTGTGTCTGTGCCACAAAAAATGTATCAACCATATTATAGACTAAAGAAATAACCATGCTTAATACAACGGGTAAAGCAAGTTTAAAGTATGCTTTAGATATAGGCGCTTTTTCAAATAAATCATTATTATTCATATAAATATCTCTCTTTCTAGGAAAGTATAACAAAATGATTTGTCAATTATTGTGACATGTGTCACAATAGAGGCATGAAAAAGATCTATGATAAAAATTTAATAAATAAAGTAAAAGAAGAATATAAAATAGACAATTATTTTTCTAAGGAATATGAATTTATAGTGATTGAATATGAAGAAGATGAAACAATAATCAATCCTTTAGAAAAAACACAATATATTCAATTTGTATTAGAAGGAACGTTATTGATTTCTTTTATTGATCAAGAGGGAAGACAAACTGTAGTTTCTCAAAGTGAAGAATTATGTATTATAGGTGATATGGAATTTGTTGATGATTTAAATCCGATGTTTTTTGCGGAAGCAAAAACAAAGATCAAAACGTTGGCGCTATCTTTAAAAGATAACAAAGAAAAGCTTAATCAAGATATAAAATTTCTACATACACTTTTAAATTCAATCGCTTCTAAATTAAAACAATCATCAACCAATCAATTTGTTTATCAAAGTGTTGAAGAACGTTTTTTATATTATTTGAAATATTATTGTTATGGTTCATTAAAAAGCATTGAAGAAGCCACAAATTATCTTCATTGTAGTCGAAGACAATTACAAAGAATCTTAAAGAAGCTTTGTGATGAAGGAAAAATGATTAAAGAAGGTAAAGGAAAGTATAAAATAAAGGGGTGAAATTTTTCACCCCTTAAAATTAAGCATTTAACATTTTGTTAGCAAGTTTTTTAGCCACAACAACTAATAAAACAGCAACTGCAGCAAGAATAGCTGAACCAATGAATCCCATCACATAAGATCCTGTAGCATCAAAGAAACTTGCGGAAATCTTAGGACCAACGAAAGCCCCAATACCATAACCAATAAAGATCAAACCATAGTTTCTATTATAATATTTAGAACCAAAGATTGTTTTAACCATTGGTGCGAAAACAACAAGTAATCCACCAAATGAGAAACCAACTAAAGCAATACATGCGACAAAGTATGCAAATGAATGAGCTACTGTTAACATAAGCATTGAAATACCATTTAAAATCAAGACAAGAATTAAAGAATTCCATCCTTTTAACTTATCATAAATAACACCAAATGATAAACGACCAAACATATTAAATAAAGTCATTAAACTTACACATAAAGCTGCATCCATCGCTGATAAACCAATTTGAGTTTGAGCAATTGGTGATGTTGCAGAAACCATCATTGTTCCTGCAGCATTAGCAAAAATAAACATAACTAATAATACCCAGAAGATAGGAGTTTTAACCATTTGAGGAATATTATAATCTTTTGTATGTAATTCTTTACTTTGTTGTGCACTTGGAATCCAACCTTCAGGAGTCCATCCATCAGGACAAGGAACGATCATCCAAGCAACAGCTCCAACACCGATTAAGAATACAACACCTAAAATTTTACAAGCCATTGGTGCTCCAAAATTATCAATTAACATTTGAGCGATAGGTGACATAATGAAAGGACCACAAGCAGCTCCAGCTTGAACTAAACCAGAAATAGAACCACTTTTATCTGGGAACCATTTTAAAGCTGTAGGTAAACATGCAGGATAAATTGTTCCAGCACCAGCACCAGCAATGATACCATAAGCAATATATAAGAATGGAATAGATGAAGCAAAACCAGTTAAGATCCATCCTCCAGCAAATAAGACTAAACCAATATAGATTGCAACTCTTGGTTGTAATTTTTCAGCTAAAATACCACCAAGGAAACCTACTGCACAGTAGATAAACATATAAATTGTGTATGCCATTGAAAAATCTGAATTGCTCCATCCAAATTGGTTACAAAATGGCAAACAGAACAAACTAAAGAAGGCAGTGGCAGAAGTGAATAAACTTTGAATCCAAACCCCTGCAAAAACACGCCAACGTGTTGCTTTTGTAATTTTCATATTCTCTTTTCTCCCTTTATTATTGTAAAGTACCTAAATCAAGTGGTACACCTTGTCCATTAAATTTACCAGCTTCTCTACTAGTTCCTAACCAGTAAACCATACTAGCGATATCTTCTACTTCAAGGAATGGAACTCCTGCATACATTTCTTCAACAGATTTGAAATCTTTACCAGTTAAATCATTAATGAATTTAACATAATCCATTGTTTCACACATTGGAGTTTTAACTTTAGTAGGACATAAAGCATTAACGATAATTCCTTTAGATCCCACTTCTTTAGCAAGAGTTTTAGTTAATCCTAAAATACCCCATTTACTCATACAATAAGTAGCTAATTGAGGAGTACCATATAAACCAGAAGTTGATGAAATATTAATAATACGACCAAATCCTTGTTTTAACATATATTGAGCAGCATATTTATCAGTACGCCAAGTACCAATTAAGTTAATATCCATTACTTTTTCAACTTGTTCATCAGTTAATTCCCAAGTATAACCGAAGTTAATAACACCAGCATTAGCAATCACAACATCTAAACGACCAAATGTTTCCCATGCTGAAGCAAATAATGCTTCCATATCTTCAGTAGAAGTAATGTTTGCTTTTTTAGCTAAAACTTTTGCTCCTTTTGCTTCACAATTTGCAATTGTTTCTTTAAATGATTCATGAGATGGATTTAACATATCAGCCAAAACAACATTAAATCCGTTTTCAGCATATTTGTAGGCATGAGCACGACCTTGTCCCATTGCTCCACCTGTAATAAGAACAACTTTTTTTTCTTCCATAATTTTTTCTCTCCCTTTGTTATTTATTTAACATCACATGTTATTTTTTTAACAAAGTCATTTTAAACTCTCAAACGATTTGAGAGTCAAGGGGGTAAAAAAGTGTCAAATAAGGTCAAAAAAGAGGAAAATATGTTATAATTTGGTGAAAACTTTAAAACAATTTGAAGGTTGGGGGATTATGTACAATACTTATACAATAGGAGAACTTGCTAAAATACTAGGAATTACAGCTGAAACAATTCGTTATTATGAAAGAAAAGGAATCATTGCGCCCATCCATGATCAAGAAACAGGATATCGCTATTATACAACTTGGGATCTTCATATGCTGATTCGTGCACGTTGTTATCTTGGCTTTGGATTATCAATTGAAGAAACAGCGGGAATACTCCAAAGTAAGTCTTTAGAAGAAATTGATGAGTTATTAGAAAAACAAGAACAAATCATTCAAAAGAATATTATTTATCAAATGAATTTATTGAAAAGATTGCGTACGAATAGAAAGTTGATTAGTCGAAGTGAAAACTTAAACTTTACTTTACAAAAAAGACCAGGAATCTATCGTATTGATACACAAAAATGTTATACGATAGATTTAAAGAAAGAAGAACGTGAAGAACTTAAAGAATTTTGTCAAAAAATACCATTTGTTTTTTCTACGGCGCTTTTTCCTAAAGAACATATTGAAAATGAAAATAAGGAATTCTACTATGGAATAGGGGTAGAGGAAGAATTTGCGGGAGTACTTGATATCAAGGAAAGTGAATATGTTCATTACTATCCTGAACAGTTATGTCTTTATATGTGCGTTCCTTCTCGTTCGAGTCAAATACTGACATATGAGGTTTTACAGCCCGCCTTTGATTATATGGAAAAAAATAATCTCCAACTCGCAGGAGATGTGATTTCTCAAGTGGTTTCAATGTGGAAACCAGAAGACGAATATTTTAATTATCATACAATTTGGATTCCAGTCCAATAAAAAAGCAATTTCAACCGAAATTGCTTTTTATCTTGATCTTTGTAATGATTTTTTAAGAATAGAATCATCGATGAAGCGAATATATGTTTCTAATGTCTTTTGTCCATAAGTAAAACGTAATTTTGTTTTCTTTGGATAAGTCACTCTTTTAATTTTTCTATAATCAAATAAAACACGACCAATTAAAACTTGTTTTTGTCCAAAGAAAATAATCCATTGAATCATTAAATAGAAAACAAAAGAATAAATTGTTAAAGCATTTAATGGTAAATAAACACTATCAACATCTCCACTTAATAAATGTGTAATCATGTAATAAATACAATAAACAAGCATTACTAAATAAATAACAATAATGATTGCATAGAATATTTTTCCTTGCATGTTTAAACCACAAACCATGGTATCATCTTTCTTCTTTGTTTTAATAATTGTAGCTACGAAATTAATGACAAGATAAGTAATCCACACTAAAATAACAGCTACTAAAATAGGTAATAAATATTTTAAATCTCCCATAAAAGACGCTCCTTTAAATAATTACCTTATTATTATACAAGAAAAAACAAAAATAGTATAGTTAAAAAATAAAGACAATCAGACTTTATGTTATAATGTGGGTAAATTAAGAAAGAGGAAATACCATGGAAATAACAAAAGAAATATTAGAAAGCATTCTAGATGCTTATAGTTATGAAATTGTTTTTGTTGATCGTCAACATATTGTACGTTATATGAATAAAACTGCAAAGAAACGCTATGGTGATCGTGTACAAATTAACCAAAGCTTATTTAATTGTCATAATGAAAATTCTAAAAAGAAAATCGAAGAATTTTTAAAAAGAGCAGATAATGGTGAAGATGAAATGTTTGAAACTTATAATACTAAAACAGGTGAAAGAGAATTCTTTGTACCTGTTAGAGATTCTAATAAACACGTCATTGGTTATTTTGAAAGACATGAAATGCCTTGGGATGATGAACATCCAGAAATACCTGTTTTTGAATATTGGAAACATAGAAGATAGTATGAAAGCTATCTTCTTTTAAAAATGTCTTGCATAATATTCATCAAAGGTTAATCCGCTTTTTTCAATCTTTTGAGCAAGTTCTTTACCAACGTAACGGATGTGCCAAGCTTCATAACTGTATCCTGTTAAATTTTCTTTATCTTTAGGATAACGTAAAATAAAACCATAGTTGCTTAACTGACTTAAAAACCATTGGTATTGAGGATGATTTTCAACTTCTTCGTATTTATATTGATCTAAAGCAATATCTAATCCTAGACCTGTTGTATGTTCACTATGACCAGGACGTGAACAAGTTTCATCAGCTCTTTCTACACTATAAGTTTCTACCATATGATTATAGATTTCTTTTTGCCAAGTTGTTGAACGATATCCAGAACTTACATATAATTCAAATCCTTTGTTTAAACAAGCTTGTTTTAAAGCTTGAAAATCATCATAAACAACTTTTCTTGCGGTATGCTTACTATAAGGTTTGCCATAAGTTCCAGCGTTTGTATTAATATCTACTAAATCATTTGGTTCATAGTTTTCATCTAATTGATAATATTTATTTACAATTGTATTTAAATCATTAGGGTGTTCTTGTTTAATGATTTTTCCATAAAAATCAAAATCACGATTCATATTTACAAGTGTAATAACTTCTTTTTTAGATAAATTAGGATGTTCTTTTTGATAGGTTTGATAACGCTCTTTATTTTCTGAGTGTTCATAGCTGATTATATTTTTTTCTTTTTTTATCTTTTTTGTTTCTTTTTGATTATTTTGAGGAAAGAAAAAGATAATCCCAATTACTATACAAATAATGAGACCAATTAATCCAAATTTCTTTATTTTCATAAAATCACCTCTATATCTTTATTATTAATTACTTGTTTAACATATTTTTTAAACTCATTAATAATATCATTTTGATCTTTTAAAATACTATGTTGATTACATAGTTGATCTGTATAGTCTTTAAGAGGATAAATGGTAACAATATCATCATTAAAGTGATTAATTAAAGGAATATATTGGATATTTTCAATAGAGATTTCATTTTCTTTTTTAACAAAGTTAAAAGAAATCATACCTTCTAATTGATTATAAGCATCTTTCATGGTGCTTAAAAAATTGCCTAAAGAATAGACAACTAAAGTATGATCTATCTTTTCAATAGGCTGTATTAAATGAGGATGATTGCCAATAACCACATCTACCCCTAAGGAAGCAAAATAATGAGCATATTCATGTTGTAAATCAGAAATTTCACTATGTCCTTCTTTACCCCAATGAACAGCAACGATAACAACATCACTTTCTGCTTTTGCTTTGGTGACATCTTCTTTAATTTGTTCCTTATCTAATTGACCTAAAATATAAGGATATGTTTTTAACTGCCTTTGGATAGATTTATAGTTTGTGGATTCGTTAACGCCAAAAGTATAAGCTAGAAAACTAAAACGAATACCATTTTTTTCAATAACTTTTGTTGTTTGACGATCTTCTTGATTTTCATAGAGACCAGAAAATAAAATATTAGAATGTTGCTTCCAAATTCTTGATGAAGCAATTAATGCATCTTTTCCTAAATCCATAGAATGATTTGTTGCACTAGAAACCATATTAAAACCAGTATCTTCTAAATCATTAATTAAAGCTTCAGGGGAATTAAAGTTAGGATAACCATGAATACCATATTGATCACCCGCAATGAGTGTTTCTTGATTAACATAAGCTAAATCATGATTTGAAATATATTCTTTTATATTTTGATAACATGGTTTAAAATTATACGTTTCATTGTTTCCTTGTTTATAAGCGTATTGATAAACATTTTCATGGATGATATTATCTCCTACAGCCACAAAAGAAACCGTTGGGTAGGAAGTGTTTTTATGTTTTTTATGTACAATACGTGGTTGAATAGGATTAGAAAAGTATGTAAATATAAAATAGAAAATTAAACATATTGAAATGAGAGAAATTATTGATACAAAGAATACTTTTTTCTTATTTATCTTTTTCATAGTTTTGCATACCTTTCTTTTTTAATATAAATATATTATTATTAATTTGATAAAAAATAAACATTTTGGAGATAAAAAATGAAAAATAATGAAACATGGGAACAATTTAAAATAGAATATCAAAATGTAGATTATAATGGAGAATATAAATATGCTGATTTGTTATCAAAGCTATCTAATTTAGCTACGAAAAATGCAATTGAAATAGGATTATGGAATGAAAGCTTTCATGGACAATATGGTTGGGTCTTGGTAAAACAAACAGTTAAACTTAAAAGACCAGTCTATGTAGGTGAAAACTTAACAATTACTACACGTGCTAAAGGAGAAAGAAAAATACAATTCTTTAGAACTTATGATTTAAAAGTGAATAATGAAGTAGTTGGTGGTGTTTATTCCATTTGGACACTTATTGATTTAAATAAAAGAAGAATTGTAAGACCTCAAAAAGTAGGAATTACAATGCCAGAGTGCGAAGAATACGTAAGCTATGTTGAAAACTACGAGCCTTTATTAGGAATAGAAACATATAAACAAATAACAAGGGAAGTTTTATATAGTGATGTTGATTTAAATAAACATATGAATAATGCTAGATATTTGGAATGGGTGATGGATTTGCTTCCTGAAGATATAAAGGAAAAATATTTTGTAGAACAAATAACAATGCATTATTTAAAGGAAATTTCACCACATAGTAAAGTGGATTTATATTATGGTCAAAAGGAAAATGATTTTAGAATAGAGTTTAAAATAGAAGAACAAACTTATTTTGAAATATCAGGAAGATTGAAAGAAAAAAGCTTATGATTTGTTAAGTTCATAAGCTTTTATAATATCTTCGAAAGTAATGAGATGAACAGAAGGATTATTTTTAGCGTATTCTAAGCAATAAGAACTAAATCTACTTTTAGAAAATAAGTAAATATACTTATTTAGAAAAGAGAAAAGTTCACTTCTAAAAATTGTTTTATCTAAAACCTTTTTATCGGTATCTTCGTTTCTCCATTTACATTCACCTATTAAAATTTGATTTTCATCATTATAAGCTACTATATCAATTTCTGCTTCAGCTTTAATACGAGTATCATTTCCCCACCATCTACCAAGCTTTAAAAAGAATAGAGGCAGTTCTTCATGAATATTGAGAAGCCATAGATATTGTTTACAAATATCTTCAAAAATATATCCCATAAATTCATAAAAGTGAGGTTCAATTTTTTTGTAAACCCGGTCACCCATGCCCATATTTATCAGAGAAATATTGGGTAAAACAAATTTATACCAAAATTGAAACATATGATCAGCCAATAAATAAATGGTTTGTTTTTTAGATGGTTTATAAATAGGTGTATCTTTAATAATGATCCCAAGAGAAATAAGTTTTTTAATATAGGTTGTACATAACCCTGTTTCGATACCTACTTGATTAGAGATTTCTGATAGTTTTGTTGCTCCTAAAGCAATAGCTTGGATGATTGAGTTATAAGTTGATGGATCACGGCACTCTTGTTTAATTAAATTTGTAGGTTCTTCAAAAAGATAACCATTACTTGATAAAAAGATATCTATGATATTTTGTTTTAATGATTTATCTTCACGGAAAAGTGAAAGATAAAGGGGAATGCCAGATGTTAGCCCATAGATAAGTGCCTTTTCTTCATAAGAGAATGTTTTGTAATAATCACAAGTTTCAAAGAAAGAAAAAGGTTTTATTTTATATTGGGATGTTCTTCTTCCATATAGTGGACTCTGATATCCTAAAACTTGTTCTTCCATAAATGAAAGGGAAGAACCACATAGTATTAAAAAGAGTTTAGAGTTTTCTTTATTTTTATCAATAAGTAATTGCAAAATTGATGAAATAGCTGGATAAGAATTAGCTAAATAAGGATATTCATCTATAATAAAAATAATACGTTTTTTATTAGTTTGTTCGAAAATATTTTCTAAAGCAGCTTGAAAAGAGTTAAAGGAGATATTTTCTGAATTGCTTTGTAATATAACCTGACTTAAATTGATAAGATTTTGTTTTTGTGTTGTTTCAAGGCCAGTAAAAAATAAGGCTTCTTTATTTTTGATGAATTCTTGGATTAAAGATGTTTTTCCAATTCTTCGTCTTCCATAGATAACAGCGAATTCAAATTTATTTGAGTTATATTGCTCATTAAGTTGTTTTAACTCTGTTTTTCTTCCAATAAACATAAATGTAATCTCCTTTACTAATAGTATAATATAGTATATCGTAATATACTTTATTATATTATACTATTTTTAATAGAAAATATGCAATAAAAAAAGCGGTTCAAATGAACCACTTTTTTAATACATTGCTGGAGAAGGAACTTTATTTGTTGAAGTATCTTTAGCATCAGCAATACCTGCTTCAGTTGTGATAAATAAGGAAGCAATACTACATGCATTTAATAAAGCACTACGAGTGACTTTAGTAGGATCAATAATTCCTTTTTCAAACATATCGACCCATTGTCCATTTTTAGCATCAAAACCATGATTCTTTTGAGCGTTTTTTTGATTTTCTACAATATCTTCAGCATTATATCCAGCATTTTCAGCAATTTGTTGAATTGGAGTGAATAAAGCTTCCATTACAATATGAATACCTTTTTGAACATCTACATTATCTGATTTTAAGCGGGGTTTAACTTCTTTATAAGCTTCTACTAAGGCAGCTCCACCACCAATGACAATACCTTCTTCAACAGCAGCTTTTGTAGCGTTTAAAGCATCTTCAATACGTAATTTCTTTTCTTTTAATTCACTTTCAGTTGTTGCTCCTACTTTAATAGTAGCAACACCATTTGATAATTTACCTAAACGTTCTTTTAATTGTTTTTGATCATAAGAAGAAGTTGTTTTCGCTAATTGATTTTCAATACTTTCAATACGTTGTTTTAAACTATCTGATGGATTATTACCAGCAATCATTGTTGTATGATTTTTTGTAACGATTACTTTTTTAATTGTTCCTAATTGTTCAAGAGTAACATCTTTTAATTCCATAGAAATATCTTTATTAATAAAGGTACTACCAGTTAAAGCAGCAATATCTTGTAATAATTCTTTTTGGTTATCTCCAAATCCAGGAGCTTTTGTTGCGACAACATTGAATGTTCCTCTTAGTTTATTTAAAACAAGGGTTGAAATAACTTCGTTTTCATAATCATCAGCAATTAATAATAATGGTTTATTACTTTGAACGATTTGTTCAAGGATTGGAAGAATTTCTTGTAAATTATTGATTTTATGATTTGTAATAAAGATATAAGGATTTTCCATTTCAACAGTCATTTTATCATGATCTGTGACCATATATGGAGAAACATATCCTTTATCATATTGCATACCTTCACTAATTTCTAAGACATTATCAAAACTATTAGATTCATCAACATTAATAATACCGTTTTTACCTACTTTATCCATAGCTGAAGCAATCAATTGACCAATTTCTTCATTACCAGCTGAAATAGTCGCTACTGAAGCAATATCTTGATTTGTTTCTACTTTATGAGAATTCTTCAAAACAACATCAGCAACTTCTTTACCTGCTTTTTCAATACCTTCACGCATTAAAACAGGATTAGCTCCTTTATCAACAGCTTTCAAACCATTAACAATCATATTTCGAGCAAGAATAGTTGCAGTTGTTGTACCATCACCTGCTACATCATTAGTTTTATTAGCTACTTCATATACAAGCTTAGCACCCATATTTTCAAATTTATCTTCAAGTTCTATTTCCTTAGCGATACTTACACCATCATTTGTAATTAATGGAGAACCATAACCTTTATCTAAGACCACATTACGTCCTTTAGGACCTAATGTGACACTTACCGCATCCGCTAAAACATTAACACCTTTTAACATTGATTGACGTGCATCATTTGAAAATCTTACTTCTTTACTCATAAATATCTGCCCCCTTATTCAAACTTAGCAATAATATCTTTTTCATCAATAACAATATAATCTTGATCAGCTACAGTTACTTTTGTACCTGAATATTCTTTATAAATTACACGATCATTTTCTTTTAATGATGAAGTACATTCATCACCAACGGCAATGACACTGGCAATAGATGGAACTTCTTTCTTTTCAGTCGTTAAAACAATTCCACTTGCTGTCTTATTTTCCTTTTCTTCTTTTTTAATTAATACAAACTTATGCAATGGTTTAATCATACTATTCACTCCTTTAGCACTCACCATATCCTTGTGCTAATTTGTATTATAGTCTTATATGTTAACTTAATGTGAACTTTTTAGCACTTGAATCAATTAAGTGCTAAATCAAGGTTACAAAAAAGTGCCTACTTTACCAAATAAAAAAGCTACTTTATGATGTTAGTGAAAGGAAGAATAAGAAATGATTAATAAAGAAAATTGGAAAGAAAATTATACACATATTTCAAATGAAGTGATTGATAATGAAAAGGTTTTAAGAGTTGTTAAAAGTGGAAAAATTAATGAATATGATGAAAATACGTACGCTAAATTAGTTGATTCATCATTTCATAATGGAATTATTGAAGTAAAGATGTTAAGTCGTTTATTAAAAGATGCTCCTGATTTTGCGAGAGGGTTTATTGGTATTGCTTATCGTATTAATGAAGATGATACAAAGTTTGAATCATTTTATGTAAGACCAACAAATGGTAGACAATGTGATGATTCAGTAAGAAAGCAGCATGGTTGTCAATATTTTTCTTATCCAACCTATACATTTGCTTATTTTAGAGAACATGGTATTACAAAATATGAAAATCAAGTAGATATTGATTTAAATGAATGGATCAGTTTAAAAGCTGTGATTGAAGATGAAAAAGCAGCTTTCTATTTAAATGATGATCCTCAACCATTATTAGTGGTAGATCAAATGATTCATGATAAATCAATGAGAGGAAATATTGGTTTCTTTGTAGATATTGGAACAGAAGCTTTCTTTAAAGATTTAAAAATTACTTATTTTGATTAAAAGATAATTTCTAGAGGTCTAACAGCGTTAGACTTCTTTTTTATGGCTTTTATATTTTGTAATATTTAACCTTTTAAATGGTAGAGATGTTAAAATTATATTCAATATCTTTTTTTGATGAGATTAGGAAAATTATTGCATTTTTAAATGTAGAAGGTTTCCTTTTGACAAAATTTTAATTTGATATAATAAAGATAGAGGAAGGTGGAAATACCAATGAGAATGTATCTAATTATGAAAGATTTTATAAATTCAAATATATATCTCTCACTAGATTACTTTGTTCAAAAGTATGATGTTTCAAAAAGAACGATTCAAAATGACTTATCATACTTAATGCGTATTTCTCCTCGAAAAGGTTTTACATTTCATAACAAAAGAGGTTCTGGATATCTCTTAGAAATAACAAATGAAGAATTGTTTAAAGATTTTATGGAAAGCTTAAATGAAGGTATTTATTTTCAGGTTAAAGAAAGACCAGCACAAATTTTAGCTTATCTTGCTATTCAAACTGGATATATTTCAATGGATAACATTGCAGATACTTTTCAAGTATCTAAGACTGTTATAAAGCATGATATGAATGATGTTGAAAATCTAGCAAAGAGTTATCATTTTGAATTAGAAAGAAAAACACATTATGGTATTTTGTTACGTTATGAATTGACATCTTTTAAAAAGTACTTAGTTGAAGAATATTTAAATCAAAATGTTTTTATTCAAACGGCAGTAAATGATGTTATTGAAGAATTTAATGACATTGAACAAAAGTTAATTAGACAGTTGAATAAAGAAGGATTGAAAATCAACTATAATGAACTTTTAAATGTGATTGAGTATTTAAAAATTGTTATTTATATTGCACACAGACAAGATGAACAAAAAGAGGAATTTATTTTTGATAAAAATAATGAAATTCATCGAATTGTTGAATTCTTAGTTGGAATATTAGAAAAGAAATATGCTATAGGATTAAGTAAAAAAAGCATAGAAGAGATTTTAAAAGTTTTACAAAAAAATATAAAAAGAGAAATAGGTTCAATATCTTCTTTTACAAATTATTTAAAAGAAGACATTGAAGAATTTATAAAACAAATAGATGAAAAATATGATACGAAATTTCTTGAAGATGAAGACTTTAAGAAAATGTTGTTAACACATGTTTCATTATTAATAGATAGATTACATAATAAAATTTCATATCAAAATCCATTAGCCAATGAGCTAAATATTACATACCCAATGATGTTTAATATCGCTCTTCAATTTTGTAGCATGTTACATGAAAAATACAACGTTGAAGTGACATTTGATGAAATTGGTTTTGTAGCGATGCATTTTGCATCGCATATGGAAAAGGAAAAACAAGGTAAATTGTTATCTTATAATCATATTGGAATTGTTTGTTCATCAGGTGGTGGAAGTGCTTATATGATCAAGATACAAATTGAATCATTATTTCCTCAAGCAGAGGTACAAACATTTTCATTTTTACAACAAGATGAATTGAAAACATTTCAACCTGATTTAATTTTTACAATCATGCCTTTATCTCAAGAAATCAAGACACCAATTATTTATATTAAAGAACTACTTGATGATAGAGATTTAGTTAAGATTAAACAAATTTTACAATGTGAAGAATATGATCCTTATACTTTGATTCAAGATAATCCTATGTATTATTCATTTTTTTCTAAAGATTTTTTTAAATTTATAGAAGCAGATAGTTATGAAAATATTATTCGGATGATGGGACAAGAATTAGAGGAAAAAGGTTATGGTAAAAAAGGCTATACTGATTTGATTTTTGAACGTGAATCGTATGTAAGTACTATTTATACAAATGGAGTTTGTATACCCCATCCACTTGAAACAGACGCACTTAAAAATATGATTTCTGTAGCTATTTTAAAGAAACCATTTGTACAAAATGGCAAAGAAATAAAAATAGTTTTTATGATTTGTTTAAAGAAAGATCAAGTTGAAATATATAAAGTAATAACTAAAAAGTTATATCGTTTAATGCAAAAGAGTAATTATGTTGAAATGTTAACGAAGGTTGATTCTTTTGAAGAAATGATGAGTTTAATGAAAGAAATAGGAGGTGGAAATAATGAATAGTGAATTGTTAAAAGAATTGAGTAATGCTGATAGTGTAGCATCAGTGGAAGATGAAGTAAGATCGATTCTCTATCGAGAATTAGCAAAATATAGTGATGAAGTTTTTAGTGATCGTTTAGGAAGTATTATTTTTCATAAGAAAGGAACTTCACCCAATCCTTTAAAAATTATGTTTTGTGCTCATATAGATGAAGTAGGTTTTATGGTAAGACATATTTCTGATATTGGTTTTGTATATTTAGTAGCTTTAGGTTCAGTTTTAAATAAAAGCAAAGAAATGCAAATGGTTAGAATTACGACGCAAGATGGTAAAAAAGTGGAAGGCTTATTAAATGTGACTAAAGATAGCAACGGTAACGTTAAAGAAATGTACGTTGATATTGGAGTTGATAGTGCAGATGAAGTAAAAGCTTTAGGAATTGATGTTGGTGACATGGTTTGTTTTGCTAGTGAAGCAAGACAGATTCAAGATAAAGTGATTGCTGGCAAGGCAATGGACGATCGAACAGGATGCTATGTCATGATAGAAGCGATGAAAAGAATTCATGGAGATGTTGAAAATGATATTTATTTTGTAGGAACAAGTAGTGAAGAAGTTGGTGTAAGAGGTGGTAAAACAGCGACTCATCTTATTGATCCTGATATTGTTTTTGCACTTGATGTTGCGAATAATCCAGAACTTGTTAAAAACTATACGAATCATCGTTTAATTGGTAAAGGACCAATGATTGTTCATTATGACAAAACTCTTTCACCAAATAAAAAATTGATTAAATATGTTAAAGAATTAGCCAGTAAACATGGAATACCTTATCAAAGCGATATGTTCGGTGGAGGAGGAACAGATGCTGGAAATGCACACTTAGAAAAAGGTGGACGTTTGGCACTTGTTTTAGGAATACCACTTAGATATTGTCATGGATCTTATTCATTTGTTCATAGTGATGATTTAGAAAGTTTGACACAGTTAGTTAACTGCTTAATAGATCATTTGACATATCAAGATTATCAAAATTTTATTAATTTTATTGGAGGATAAACAAATGACAGAAACGGAACAAATTATTGTAGGATTAATTTCTTCAGCTGGACAAAGCAAATCTTTAGCTTTTGAAGCGTTGAAGAAAGTAAAAACAGGTGAATATGATGAAGCAAGAAAGATATTAGAACAAGCTAAAGAAGCTGATTTACAAGCTCACACTGTTCAAACAAAGCTTATTCAAGCCGAAATGTCAGGCTCTGGAAATAAGCCAGAAGTTGGGTTATTAATGGTTCATGCACAAGACCATTATATGACTTCTCAATTAGCAAGAGATCTAATTGAAGAACTAATAAATGTATTTGAAGCAAAGGAGGGTAAATAATGAGAATTGTATTATGCTGTGCAGGTGGACTTTCTACAACAATGCTTATGAATAGTATGAAAGATACAGTACATAACAGTGCAAAATTAAATGATGCTGATTTTGATTTTATCGCTATTCCAATTGATATTCTACAATCTGAAGCAGACAATTGTGATGTTTTAGTTTTAGGACCACAAGTTGCACATAAATTAGATGCAGTAAAACCTATCATCGAACCTCGTAAGATTCCTTATGTTATTGTTGATCAAGAAACGTATGGAAAAATGGATGGGGCAACTGTCATGAAACAAGCGTTAATTGCGCGTAGAAAAGCAGATTTAAAAAAATAATTTTATGGGGAGGAAAAAAACGATGTACTCAAAATTTGAGAACTTTATGAAAAAGTATTTAGCACCGCTTGCTGATAAAATGGATAAAGAAGTTCATTTGAGCGCTGTTAAAAAAGCAATGGTTGCAATGACACCATTGTTAATTATCGGTAGTTTTTGTTTGATTCCAGAAGCAATTCCAAATATGATTGGAGAAAAACATGTAATTTCTCAATGGATCTTAGCAAATTTGGATATTATCTATATTCCTTATAATGTAGGTATGGCTTTAATGTCAGTTTATGTTACTGTAATTATTGCATATCAATTAGCTACCTCTTATAAGTTAGATATTCCAGGATGTGTAACCATGGGATTAGTCTCATTCTTAATGTTAGTTGTAGAATTCACAGAAGATGGTGGAATTTCTAAAACTTATTTAGGACCTAAAGGTTTATTCTGTGCAATGTTTGCAGGATTTATCGCAGTTGAATTATTCCGTTGGTGTAAAAAGAAAAACTTTACAATCAAGATGCCAGATACAGTACCTGATTTCGTATCTCGTTCTTTTGAAATGATTCCTATTTCAGTAATCATTATTGGGTTCTTCTTAATTGTACGTATTGTTTGTGTCAATGTATTAAATACAATGCCACCATTAATCTTTACAGCAATCTTTGCACCATTAGTAGGATCTATGGATAATCCAATTGCTTATACTTTCTTAAAAATGTTACAAGCTCTAATATTCTTCTTTGGTATTCATCCATCAGTATTAAGCCCAATTACAAGCCCAATTTCGACTCAATTCTTAGCAGAAAATATTGCTGCTGTTCAAGCTGGTCATGTAGCAACTCACTTCTATGCTCCTGGACCTGAATCAGCATTTGGTAACTTTACAGGTAGTGGTGTTACTATTGGTTGTGTATTCTGGTGCTTAATGAGTAAGAATAAAGCTTTAAAACAAGTTGGTAGATTATCATTTATTCCAGCATTATTTGGAATTAATGAACCAATTCTATTTGGTGCGCCAATCGTATTAAATCCAATGTTCTTTATTCCATTTGTTATTTGTGGTGGTATTATTGGTTCATTAGGTGGATGGGCGATGTATTTAGGTATTATGAAATGTTCAACCTTTACACCACCATATGTAGGAGTATTTTTAGAAGGATTCTTAACGAATATGGATCCTATGTCTATAGTTGTTAATGCAGTACAATTAATACTATCTATTTTAATATGGTATCCATTTGTTAAATCATATGAAAAGACTTATGGTAATAAAGAAGAAGAAACTAATGCTATCAGTGCAGAAGATGCAGCTATCTTAGATGATTTAGACTTAGACTTCTAATTAATAGGCAAGTTTCGACTTGCCTTTATTTGTAGGAGGATTAAAAATGGCAAAAAGAATAAATAAAATACAAGAATTTTTAGATGAAAAAGATATAGATGCTTTATTAATTAAAAGTAAAACAGTAAAAAAATGGATGAATACTATGACTGGTAGTGGTTGTCAAGTATTGATTACAAAAGAACATGGCTATTTAATTGTAGATGGGCGTTATATTACAGAAGCCAAAGAAAAAGAACATGATTTAGAAATTATATTACATAATCCACATTTAACGGGACGTAATTATTTAGGGACAGTAGAAGAAATATTAAAAAAAGAAAATTGTAAAACGCTAGGGGTAGAAGCGTATCAAGTATTAGTTAAGGAATATCAAGAAATAGAAAAATTAGGGATAGAAGTTCTTTTATTGGATCAAGAAATTGCTCATCTTCGTATTGTTAAAGAAGATGAAGAAGTTGAAGCTATGAAAAAATCAATTGCAATTACTGATGAAATCTATCAAAAAGTAATTGAGCACATTCATGTAGGGATGAGTGAATATGAAATTAGCGCTTTAGTACAATATTATTCAATTGCATCTGGTGCACAACAAATGTCTTTTGATACAATAGTAGCAACAGGTGAAAGAACAGCCTTACCACATGGTCGTCCAACTTCAAGAAAAGTAAAAGCTCATGAACCTATTATGATTGATTTTGGTATTCAATATCAAAATTATCAATCAGATATGACACGTATGTGTTTTATTGGAGAACCTGATCCAAAAATCAAAGAAATCTATGATGTTGTTTTAAAGGCACAACTCGCTGGTCTTGGTGCTATTAAAGCAGGAGCTAAGGGAAAAGATGTTGATAAAGCAGCTAGAGATGTGATTGAGGCTGCAGGTTATGGTGAATATTTTAATCATGGTTTAGGACATGGATTAGGAATTGGTGAAGATGGTGAAGGACCAACTTTAAATTCAAAGAGTGAAACAGTTTTACAAGAACATATGATGATGTCTTGTGAACCAGGTGTTTATGTTCCTGGTGTTGGTGGTGTTCGTATTGAAGATGATGTTGTTATTATTGATGGTGTAGGTGTACCATTAAATAAAACAACAAAGGATTATATTATTTTGGAGGATAAATAAATGAAGTATGATTTTAATGAGGTTCATAATCGTTTAGGTACTTATTGTACACAATGGGATTATATACAAGATCGTTTTAATAAAAAGGATTTAATACCATTTTCAATATCTGATACAGATTTTATTATTCCTAAACCTATTACTGAAAAAATATTTGAAGTGGCACATCATCAAATTTATGGATATACAAGATGGAATCATCATGATTTTAAATCATCTATTACAGGATATTTTGAAAGAAGACATCATACACATATTGAAGAAGATTGGATTTTATATAGTCCAACAGTCATGTATTCAGTTTCTTTATTGATTCGTTTATTAAGTCAACCTCATGATAAAGTATTAACATTTGAACCTATGTATGATTCATTTTATACAGTTATCCAAGATAATGATAGACAATTAGTTGCTCATCGTTTAATATCAAAAGATGGGACATTTGAAATAGATTTCGATCTTTTTGAAAAACAAGTACAAGAATGTCAATTATTATTACTTTGTTCTCCACATAATCCAACAGGAAGAATTTGGACAAAAGAAGAAATGGATCAAATAATAAAGATATGTAAAAAATATCAAGTAAAAATTATTTCTGATGAAATTCATATGGATATTCAATTAAGAGATAGAAAACATATCCCTTTATTATCTTATATTCATGAATATGATGAACTTTATACAGCAGCTTCATCTAGTAAAACATTTAATACACCAGGATTAATTGGTTCATATTTAATGATACCAAATGAAGAAGTTAGAGAAAAATTCTTGATGCATACAAGAAGAAAAGATTTCTTAAATTCTGTAAGTATTTTTGGTATGTATGCGACAATGATAGGTTATACACAATGCGATGATTATATTGATCAACTTAATGATTATATTAAAGAAAATATGAAAATTGTAGAAGAATTTATAAAAGAAGAGTTGCCTGATTTTAAATTTAAAACACCAGATGGAACTTATTTAGCTTGGATTGATGCAAGAGATGTTCCATATACTGCTGAAGAGATACAAGATGCTTTAGTGAATGTTGGTGGAATTGGGATTATGAAAGGTGAAATTTATGGTGGCCCAAAATATCTAAGAATGAATATAGGGTGTCCACAATCTAAATTAAAAGAAGGATTGCGAAGATTTAAAATAGCAATGGATGCATTATATTCAAAATAGGAGGTATTTATTATGCATTATTTATTAATTAAAATTCAATTACTGTGGGCTAAACATACAAAATGGCTAGATAGAAATTCTGTAAAAGTTCCAGTAAGTAAACGTGTTATAGCTTATGCTATTGATTGGGCAGTTGGCGGTATTATTAGTGGTTTTCCTGCTGTTTTATTCTATGGGGGAGTTACTGGTAGATCAGATATGTTTAGTGATCTTTATGTTTTTCCTAGCTTAGGTTTTCCAACGTATTGGTCCTATCTTGCAGGTATATTATGTATTGTTGTGGCTTTTGTTTATTATATTTATATTCCTTATAAGAAATATCCAGGACAAACACTCGCAAAACATTGGTTAAAAATAAAGATTGTAAATAATGATGATTATAGTGATGTGAGTTTAAAAACTTTGATTATTAGACAAGGGGTTGGATTATTCTTATTAGAAGGTTCGGCTATTGTTGTTACTAATTATTTAAGACAAATGCTTACACTAGCAACAGGTTTCTATTTTGACTATTATTTAAAAATGATTGGTATGGTTATTACAATGATTTCAGGAGTTTTTGTTCTAGGATCAGCTTCTCAAAGAAGTATCCATGATTATCTTGCTAAGACAAGAGTTGTGGGTGAAGATGAAAAACCAGCAAAAATAAAAGAAAAAAAGAATAAAAAAAATAAAAAGAAAAAATAATGCATAATAGTAAAATATAAAGAACAATGTCTTATCATTACATTGTTCTTTTTTTTTACAATTTGAATGAAAAAAGAATTGATAACTTCAGTCAGTTGAGCACATGAAATGTGCGAAATAGAAAACCACCTGTTATGCGGGTGGTGCAATAAAAATAATGGCTAAAAAAGCAAATTCTTTAGCACATACGAAGTGGATGTGCAAATATCACATCGTCTTCACATCAAAGTTAAGTGTGTCATCATTCATGGGATACTTGAAAGGAAAATCAGCATTGATGATTTTTGATAGACATGCAAACTTGAAATATAAGTATGGAAATAGACATTTTTGGGCAGAAGGGTATTATGTGAGTACAGTAGGATTAAATGATCAAACCGTCGCAAAATATATAAGAGAACAAGAGCAACATGATATTGCAATGGATAAATTAAGTGTGAAAGAATATAAGGATCCGTTTGAAGAAAAAGGAATTCGAGAAGAAAATAGAAGCCGCAGGAAAAAGCAAAATAAAAATTCCCTTTGAGGGAAAGCGAGAGTCAAAAGCGATAGCTTGAACGAAGTGAAAGCAGCGCCTTTAGACGCGAGCAAGTAACAAAGGCTTATAGCCACAGTGAAAACCACGCCGTTTTGAACCGCCCCTGTCAAGTAGACAGGTAAAATAATTAAAATTATGTATGCATTATTGACAAACCCCATTCCTACCAATTGACTGGTAGGAATATTTTTATGTGATGCATAATGTTCTTTCTTGTATCTTGATATCCTTTTATTTTCTGGTATTGGATATTGATTTGACTTTGGTATCTAGCATTAAAATATAGTGATAGTAAAAAAGCAGTAGGAATTCAAGATAGAATCTTTATTGCTTTTTCGTTTAAATCTTATAATTGAATATCTGTCTAATTTGCCGCTCTGTCAAATAGTAATTTGTAAGTGGAAGATTTGTAATCTTTTCAAATTCTTTTATAAAGTCACTTGATGCCGTTACATTGATATATTTACTTTCACCTTTGACCACCTTAAAGCTTCTAATGAATTTCATAATTTGATGTGTGCTGTATTGATTATCCAATATCTTAAACTGGAATATTCTTTCTAACAGTACGGCAAGATAACAGATCAGGAAGTGTCCCTTTATGCTGTTTTCTTTTTGAAGAAATACAGGGCGTGCATCTAAATCAGACTTCATTATTCTGAAGGATTCTTCTATCCTCCATAGATTGTGATATGTATTATAGATATCAATATCATCCATATCCTTTTCTGAAGTAACAAGCATATTGTATCCTGCAAACTTTAGCTCTTTTTCAATCATTGATTCGTTTATTGAGGCCTTGGCTTTCTCTCCGTCTTCATCAATGAAATCGACATACTTTCCTAAATCTCCATATTCTGATCGTTTTGCCTGACTGTAACAGAGGTTTCTTGCTTTTTCAATCTGTTTGACTATTTCATATTTTTTCTTTGAGGCCAGTTTTGGATTATAGGTAACAAGTCTTTTTTCTGTAAAGCAGAGGGTTTTCTTTTTACCATCTATTTCAAAAGTGTATGGAAATTTTTCGACACATGATTTATATCTGTATAACAGTGTGCCATCTCTGCTTCTTACATCCTTCCAATCATCATTATCCAACAGTACCCATGTCTTTTCTTTTTCAGGTAAGGATTTTACTGATTTTGAGAAGAGATAGCCATCTCCGTTTTCTTTGGAAAAGGCGATATTCTGTGCACAGTTCAATCCTTTATCTGCAACATGGATGGTTTTCCCTGTGATTTGATTTTTATCCTTCAGTTTTTTGATGACATTTCTCAGTATGGGCTTTTCACTTTCGTTGCCAGGAAATAGTTCCATGCCAATAGGAATTTGATTAGCATCAAGAAGCAGTCCTAAGCCGACAATGGGATCTTTTCTGTTTTCTTTAGAAGGACCTTTTCTTCTAAAGTCATCTTCTCTGTCTATTTCAAAATAAAAATTACTGCAGTCAAAGTAGGTCTTGGAAGTATTGATATCATAGAATTTCTTTGTCTGTTCATTAAAGATTTCGATAAACTTGCCGTAGTCATTGCCGATGAATTCAAGACCATCAAGAAGCTGATCATAAGAAAAGTGAACGCCGTCTCTTAGTTGAGGAAGGACCTCATGAAAAGTTCTATGCTTACTGCATGGATTAACAAGACGAGCATAGATAAGAGATGAAAGAAGTTCGTAAAGGTCAAACTCAAAAGAATTATGCAGATTGAAATAGTCGACATACTTTTTGATATCCATTTTATTCATCATGGATATGAATGGAAAATATCCAAGATAGAGTTCAGGAGAATGATCGGAAATCTTAAGAGAATTCTTGTTTTTATTATTTTTGTTGAGTTCATCCACTTCTTTTTGAAAATAGGCAATAGGATCATCAATACCTTTGGCTTTCCAAGTTTCAACAGAAGCAAGTGATTTATAGGTGCGATGAGCACCACCATGCTTTTGAGGGGAGTAATAACTTTCAACGATGGAAAGATAGGTACGACCTTTAAGAGTAGATTTTTTAAGAAAAAAAGCCATAGAAACACCTCCAATAATATATCACTACTATCACTATATAAATTATAACATAAAAAATAATATAAAAAAATTAAAAGTATAAAAAAAGCCGATAAAATCGACATATTGAAAGAAATGGTTTAAATGTAGTTCTAAAAAATATAGTGATAACTTCTAAAGACGGGTTTTTTTGATTCCTTTTTTGAATCATTGTTTGAACAGCCGGTAATACAAAAAAAGACATGTAATTGTAGAAATAAAAAAATAAAAAATTTTTTTATTTTCATAAAATGCCCCCTTTGCTTATTCATCATTTATTATATCA
>ERZ773103.580-NODE-580-length-41856-cov-42.896103_pt1 | contig 41856 bp, 36 predicted proteins | sample MGYA00511118_ERZ773103 | MGnify/ENA primary metagenome ERZ773103 (study PRJEB29015, sample SAMEA2737821) | human gut metagenome | biome: human gut; feature: human-associated habitat; material: faeces | place: China | collected 2012 ... | reverse complement strand
AGATAACCGAGTACCTGAAATGCGAATGGGTACCCCCTCGTCAGCTCTGCCATTTTTACACGGTTGAGCACATAGGGAGAACGGCCCGATCTGGAAAAAACGATAAAAACGCCGATATCCTCCAGATTATTCTCAAAGACTCCAATGGAATCAGCCCCATCAGAAAAAATGCACTTGATTCCCAATACCAGCAGCTTTTTTGCCAGATATTCTGCCATCATGGATGAAAATCCCATGCCATAGATAAAAACCACCTGATCTGTCTGGTAGATCTTTTCTGCAGCCAGACGGAGGCTGCGGTAATTTTCCATGGAAACAGCTCCCTCTCCTGCAAAATGGCTGATAAAGCCCTCGTTCAGCTCATAGCTCTGGCTTCCTTCTCCCACAGCCCCCAAAAGCTTATAATACATCTCAATAAAACCGTTATAGCCCAGCTTTCTGGAAAGACGCATCACCGTAGAAGTAGAAGTAAAATTAGCCTTTGCAACTCCCCGGACCCCCAGCTTCAAAGCCTCATCAAGATGAAGCAGCAGATATTCCAGCACCGCCTGCTCTGTATCCGTCAAAGACACACCGCAGGTCAGCTTATTCAGATCCAGATTCATAAATTTCTCCTCCCTGCTCGGGCAGCTTCTGCAGATATCCAACTGCCACGATCCGGTCGATCAGGTCAATATACCTGCCATCCCGGTAGCTGTACCAGATCTGCTCACAAACCTGACGGAATGCTTCATATTCACTGTCTGTCAGCTGAGTGATCACAGCATTTTTCTGTAAAAGCGCTTCTCTCACAGCCGCCTCTTCCTCAGCCCACAGCTTCCTCTGATATTCGCAGGATTCCTCCGCCGTCTTATCCAGAATCAGCAAATCTCCTTCGGACAGCTTTTCCCGGCTTTCCAGGCTCATCACCAGCACATCTGCAGACCGTGTGTGATTGTCCTCTGTAAAATAAGGCGCCACCTCATAAAATGCCTGAGCATAATAATTTACAATGGAATTTTCCGCCGCGTCTGCCGCCTTTGACTGCAGCGTCCGGTACAGTTCGGAATAATCCGCAGTTACCGGCCTTGCCCCCAGTGCTCTTGCCATAGAAAGCGCTGTTTCCGACTGCTGAACCCGTACGGCAAGTCCCTCAAGATCTCCAGGACTGTGTATTTCCCCCCTGGAACTGTAAAAGCAGCGGCTTCCTCCGTCATAGTAGGTCAATCCGTACATTCCAAGCTCTGCCATCTGCGCTCCTTTAAGCAGTTCTTCACCGATCGGGCCATTATGAACCGCCCAGAAATGTTCCGGATCCTCATAAATATACGGCATTCCCAGTACATTAAATTCCTCAACAAAATTTCCCAAAGCCGAAACATCTACCTTTACGATATCTGTTCCTCCGTACTGAAGCTGCTCTAAACAGGCGTGCCCGTCCCCCATATCCGCATTATTCAATACTTCTATTTTTACCCGTCCCTCCGTCCGCTCCTCTACCTGCTCCGAAAACCATTCCACCGCTTTTGTTGTAATGCTTTCATCTGGAAGATTATTCTTTAAAAGAAGCGTTATCGGAGGCTCCTCCATCCGACCGTCAAAGCCATCGGAAGCAGAACCGCAGGATGTCGCCATCAAACAAAGTACAGCGGCAGCAGTCAGAAAAAACAGCCGTTTTTTTCTATTCACCATGATTTTTTCCTTTTGTTTATCTTATCGCAGCAGCCATCATTTATTTATCAAAGCAGCCAAGAACCGTCTCTAAAAGCAGCCCATTGGCAGTATCATTGATCCGCCGCTCCTCCTCTGCCTCCGGCTCCTCTGCGCCTTCCGGGTTTTCACCGCATATATCTGCTCCGATCAGTGTGCGTCCTTTAAGAAAAGTCCTGATAAAAGCCGCCGTTTCCGCTATGCCTGCCTGTCCCTGATCCCAGTTGGTGCGGGCAAAATCAGGCGAAAGGACATCCTTATCAATGGAGAGATACACAGGAACCTCAGTATCCTCCAATCGCCGGATATCTCCGGCGCATCCAGAATCCCCAAAGCATCTGGCATATTTTAAAGCTCCGGCTCCCCACTTCTCCTTAAGTGCCTCCTCCGGAATCCATACCACCTTTTTCCACAGTTCTTCCGGAAGCTCATTTTCCGCTTCTTTCACTGCCTCACAGGGTGGGCCTGCCAGAAAAACCCGGTTCAGATAAGGATTCTCCTCCAAAGAGGCCCGAATCCATCCCCCGCAGGAGAGAATATCTCCAAACATGGGCTGCTGCAGATCTGTGTGATGATCCAGTACCAGAAGATCGAAGGGTTCCTTCGCCTGATCCAGCCACAGCTTTGTGACATAATGATAATTGCCGGAATCCAGAAAATGGATCCCCTCCGCTCCAAGAGGCTCCATCCTTTCCTTAAGCTCCCTTTCCCCCTCTTCGTCGCAGTAGCAGTTGGTGCCGGGAATTGTTCGGCAGTCCAGCCATATTCTGTTTTCCTGCGGAACCGTTTCATAAAAGTTCTCTGTTTCGTAGATCCCGCTGAAATTCATCAGAACTACCTGTTTTTTTATCATCTGTTTCTGGCTCCTTTTTACAGTGCTGTTCCCTTCTTCGGAATATAAAACCGGCCCGTATCCATCCCCTCCAGTTTAAGCAGTGCTTCCTTCGTCCGAATCCCACCGCCAAATCCGGTCAGATTTCCTCCTGTTCCTACAACCCGGTGACAGGGAATGATGATGCCTATGGGATTATGTCCTACCGCTCCTCCCACTGCCTGGGCAGACATCCGCAAAATGCCTTTTCGGTCTGCCACCTGCTTTGCAATCTGGCCATAAGTTATTGTACAGCCATAGGGGATTTTTAACAGTTCCTCCCAGACCACCTTTCTGAAATCACTTCCCTGCGGCGCCAGAGCCGGGGTAAAGTCCGGCCTTTTTCCTGAAAAGTAAATATCCAGCCATTCCCTTGTTTCTCTCAGAATCCGGGGGATTTTGTCCGCAGCAGGAATACATACCTCACGCTCTTTCGTCAGCCGCTCTACATCTTCGGGATACCGCTCTTGTGGAAAGGAAAGCGCCGTCAAAGCATCCTCTGAAGCTGTAAGAGTCAAAGCACCTACAGGGGACTCATACACTGTCTGATAAATGATTCTTCCTTTGTCATCCATCCGCTCAAATTCTCCTGCTCTCCCAGATCATACCGTTTTTCGTGCCGCTCCCGCCATCTGTCCGATCAATCCCGGCCCAGAGTCCGGTCCGCCTTCAGGCAAAGAAAAAGGAGCCCTGCGGCTCCCTTCCCTTCTTATCACCTGCAGGCAGATTACTTTACTGCGATTGCCTCGATCTCACATAAAACTCCCTTTGGAAGAGTCTTTACTGCTACGCAGCTTCTTGCCGGCTTGGAGGTAAAATACTTTGCATATACTTCATTAAATGCTGCAAAGTCGCCCATATCTGCTAAAAAGCAGGTGGTCTTGAATACCTTATCGAAGCCGCTGCCTGCTGCCTCCAGGATAGCGCCTACGTTCTTACAGCTCTGCTCTGCCTGAGCGGCAATGCCGTCTGCTACTGTACCGTCTGCCGGATTTACAGGAATCTGTCCGGAAGTATAGATTACCCCATTTACCTCAAATGCCTGAGAATAAGGTCCGATTGCACCTGGTGCGTTCTTTGTGTCAATTACGTTCATTCCGAAAACCTCCTAATACCTTAATAAGGCCTATTATAGCCGACTTTTATACATTATGCAATGTTTTATTCTTAATGCAGATCCTATGTTTATGCATCACTTACAGAGGACAACAGAGACAGCAGATATTCCTTCGTATTCCTCACCGGATCCTCCAGCACCAGTTCCAGAAACTGCTGCAGCCGGGTTCCAACCTCTTTTCCGGGCTTCATCCCCGCCTTTATAAGATCATTCCCCGTAACTGCCAGCATTTTAAGGCTTATGCAGTCGCCATCCCGGCGGATCTCATCTCTGAGACAGCAAAGTGCTCTCAGGCACTCCGCCGCAGGCGGACACTCCTCAGCCAGACACAGCTTTACTCTAAGGAGATCGTCAAACAGCTCCGGCTCCATCCGGCTCATAGCCCGGCGCAGTCCGGTTTTTATCCTGTCATTATGCTTGGAAAGCTCTTTTTTTAAATAACCAGCCTGTATAGCTGCACCGTCTTTATCGGACTGTATACTGTCCTCTGTCGGCTCCCCGCACAGGGAAACTTTAATCCACTGAACCAGAGTCTTTACCCTGTAAATAGTATCATTATCCAGCTTCAGCGCCTTAAGCACCAAAACAGCCTCTTTAGGCTCGCATTTCCGCATAAAAACCGCCCAGCGCGGATCGTTCACGTTCATAAGAATTTCCTCCTGATGTTTTTTATTCAGTATAGCACATTGGCGAAATTTGTAAACGGAAAATTGCGTCGGGGTCAGTGCAGGGGTCGGCGTCCCCGACGCCCCGCATTACCGCATACGCCCCTCCCCGCCCATCAGTGCCGTCATCTCCTCGATGCGCTCCAGCGGGAACGGCGGGGTGCAGAGCGGGCGCATGGCGATGCTCATGAGAAGCATCGGGTTGTCGTCCGCGGCGATGCGGTTGGATGTCAGTTTGCCGCAGAGGCGGCAGCGGTGGATGATGGCCCACTCGCCGCCCTTGCGCACCCAGACGGCCACGGGCTCCATCTGCCCGCCGCAGTCTGCGGCGCGGTCCCCGGGTTCATTGTCCAGATGCAGGCTGGTCAGGCAGTTGGGGCAGTGGTTGCGGTGCTGTGTGCCCGCCCCAATGGGCACGACGACCCGCCCGCAGTGCTTGCAGGTAAAGGTGTCGTCGCAGCGGTGATTTTTATAGTATCCGTTTTGGTATTGCTTGCGCTTGTTTTCGCGGTTCATGGATAAGTCCTCCCGAATTTTGTTGATAAAATCCGTATGGGAGGAACGCGGTTTTGTGAGCAAACGGCGCGACCTCCCGGTCAGCGCACAAGCTCCAATACACCTGACTTCAAAAAGCAGTTCTCCTTATTATAATACTTGCCGGTTGTGAATTGACGGCGGCGGAAACCTTCCGGGTCGATGCAAGCATCGCCCCCTGCAGCGTAGGGGCGCATCTATATGCGCCCGCCGGTTTACCGCCGTAAAATATCAATCTTCCTCTTCCCCGTTGTCCATCGTCACGATCTCGCAGATGGCGCGGCCCGTGGGGGTGCCGGCCAGACCGCCGATGCCGGTCTCGCGCAGGTCCTTGCTCATCGCGTTGCCGACCTCGGCCATCGCGTCAATGACCTCGTCCGCGGGGATGTGCCCCACGACCCCGGCCAGCGCCATGTCGGCGGCGGAGACCGCGTTCATGGCACCGATGACGTTGCGCTTGATGCAGGGGATCTCCACAAGACCTGCCACGGGGTCGCAGACAAGGCCCTCAAGGTTTGTCAGCGCCATGGCGAACGCCTCGGCGCACTGCTCTGCCGTGCCGCCCTTGATGTCCACCAGCGCCGCGGCGGCCATGCCGCTGGCCGCGCCGACCTCGGCCTGACAGCCGCCCTCGGCCCCGGCCAGCGTGGCACGCGCGGCAACGACCTGCCCGAACCCGGCAGCGATATACAGGGCGCGGTGCACGGCGGCCTCGTCGGCCAGCCCGCGTCGCTGCAGCGGCAGCAGGACCGCAGGCAGCACGCCGCAGCTTCCCGCCGTGGGCGCGGCCACGATGCGCTTCATGCAGGCGTTGCACTCGGCGGTTTTCAGTGCCTCGGCCATGACGTCGGCAAAGTAGCCGTCGGCGTAGAGCACGCCGCGCGCCGCTGCCGCGTTGACCTTGGCCGCGTCGCCGCCCGCAAAGCCGCTCATCGAGCGGTCTGCGCCGCAGTAGCCGTCGCTGGTGGCCTGCATGACTGCCCACAGACGGTGCATCTCGGCCTCGCTTTCGGCGCGGGTCAGGCCGCTTTCGGCCAGATCGCTCTCAAGGATGACCTCATACAGCGGCTTGCCGCTCTCCTTGCAGAGGTCGATCATCTCATGCACGGATGAAAATGCCATCTTTCCCGCCCCCTTACAGATTCAGAATCGTGACCTTGACGATGCCCGGCTGGCTGCCCAGCTGCCCGGCGATCTCGTCCGGGATAGGCTCGTCGCACTCCAGCACCATGACGGCGTAGCCGCCCGCCGTCGAGCGGTAGAGCTGCATCGTGGCGATGTTGACGCCGTGCTGGCTCAAACAGGTGGTGACGACTGCCACATGGCCGGGCGTGTCCTGGTTGTGGACGATCAGCGTGTTGTGGTCCCCGCCAAAATTCGTCGTGATGCCGTCGATCTGGCAGATGTTGATCCGCCCGCCGCCGATGGACGCGCCGACGACCTCGAGCTTACGGCCCGACGCACCGGTCAGCCGCAGCACCGCCGTGTTGGGGTGCGCACCGCGCAGGTTTGTGGTGCCGATCTTAAAGTGCAGCCCGGCCTCCTTGGCAATGGAAAAGCTGTGCGGGATGCGGTCATCGTCCGGCTGCATGCCCAGCAGCCCGGCGACAAGCGCCCGGTCCGTGCCGTGGCCGCGCCCCGTGGCGGCAAAGCTGCCGTAAAGCAGGATCTCGGCCTCGGCAGGCTGCTCCCCCAGGAGCCGCCGCGCCGTGCTGCCGATGCGCACCGCACCCGCCGTGTGGCTGCTGGACGGCCCCGTCATGACCGGGCCGAGCACATCAAATAACCGCATAACGGACACCTCACTTATAAAATGGTATAGAATGAGTATAGCGGATTTGGCGCGGGATTGCAAGGCACGGGCAGAAAAGGAAGAAAATGTTAAGAATAACAACACTTCCCTGATGAATTTTTACGTTTATCGGGGAAAGTGTTTGAAAAATGCGGAGAGAGGTTGGAGACAAACCGTTTCCGGGATGGCACGGAAACGGTAGTACGATACGAAGATTGTGTGTAGGCACCAGTCGTGTTTTCTGGTGCTTTATTGCGTTTTTTTACGAATATTTACGAGCAGAAAGGGGTGGAAAATATAAAAAGAATCAGCCGATATTCAACGTGTTAGCGTTAAATATCGGCTGATTTGGCGGAGTAAGAGAGATTTGAACTCTCGCGGCCCTTTCGGACCCTACGCCCTTAGCAGGGGCGCCTCTTCGACCTCTTGAGTATTACTCCACAAGTCAAAGTGATAAACTATTCACTTTTTCACACAAAATGGCGGAGAGGATGGGATTCGAACCCATGGTCCGCTCGCGCGAATCGCTGGTTTTCAAGACCAGTTCCTTAAACCACTCGGACACCTCTCCACAGTGGCCACCACCAAGGTGCGATAGTTATATTACCATAAGCCCTGCAGAATGTCAAGCATGAAAATGAAAAAACAGCAAAAGAAATTGCAAAAATTAAAAAGAAAAAGAGAAAATACAATAAAATCACGCCAAATCGTCCAACACTTGGCGCGCGGCACGCACGGACGCTGTATCCGTCTGCTGGATATGCCACTCGTCCAAACCGGGCAGCCCCATGGGAACGCCCTCGCGGCGGAACACCATCCGGCTTTCCAGTTCCACTTTCCCACTCATGTGGTAAGCCCTTGCGCCCGGCAGGGCAGCCGAAAGCTGCCGGATCACCCCAGCGTTTACCCCGGCACCGATCAGTACTTCCGGACCATTGGTGCGGTCACGCTCTGCCAACAGGCTGCACAGAACGTCAACACCCTGCACACAGCTGGCGGCGGCACCGCTGGTCAGCACGGTATCAATTCCAAGGGCGGCGGCGTCGCGGTAGGTTTGCAATGGATCGGCAGATACATCAATGGCGCGGTGTAGGGTGAGCCCAGCACTATTGGCGGCCTTTGCCAGCCGTGCGGTTGCGGTGCAATCCAGCGTGCCGTCCGGGTTCAGGCAGCCAATCACAAAACCGTTAGCTCCGGCACTGCGCAGCTCGGTGATCTGCACGCACATCATCTCAATCTCTTCCGGCATATACAGAAAGTCCCCTGCACGCGGGCGTATCAGGCAGCGCACGGCAACATCGCTTTCGTGTCGGATCTGACGCAGCAGCTCGGTATAAGGGGTCAGCCCACCGGCCAGCAGTGCACTGCACAGTTCCAGACGGTCCGCCCCGCCAGCAATGGCAGCGCGCGCCGATGCAAGGCTATCCACACAAACTTCCAGCAGCATAATGACCCTCCAAAACGATTTTTCTTACTTAATATAAGAGTAACACATTCCGGACGGGGTTACAATGCCTTTGCGTTACCAAAGAGCGCCGACAAAATTTAAGCGGCATGCCCACCGCGCATAACGCGCAGGGGTGGGGTGCTGCTTTGTGGCTGCGGGGCAATGGTTACGCTCCGCTTTTGCGTATTGGTATTGCGCAGGGCAATGCGTACCCCAGCAACTGCGTTAAAGGTGAAGCACAGCACGGCCCCAATGGCGAGGGCTGGCAGCAGGGAAAGCTGACCTTCTGCCACGGCGCAGACGACCATCAGCCCGCCAAAACCGATGGAATACAAAAGAACATTGCAGATAAGCTCGGTAAGTAGATTCATTTTCATAATTATGACCTCCGGGATCGTGCCGCAAATTTAAAAAACAGTTGCGAAAAATGCAATAAAAGTACAACGACAAATGCATAAGAACAACTTTGAGTTGTTTTATGAATCTAGAATAGTACAACTTACGGTTGTTGTCAAGGGGTGCAAACAACTTTTTCTAGAATATTTTTTCACGGAATCTCTTTACAAATACTACCTTGGGTTGTATAATGAAACCATAAAACTTGGCGAATGCCGCGGCTTGGGCTGGTGCATGGGTGCATCGCTTGACTGCTGCTTTATGTACAGCGCGGCAACCACAGTGAAAGTAGGAAAAACCATGTTTTCAGAACGACTGAGAGAAGCCCGTAAGGCGAAACATTATAGCCAGGCAGAAGTTTCGCGCCTGCTAGGCGTTACCCAACAGGCTGTTGGCAAGTGGGAGACTGGGCGCTCCACCCCGGACCCACAGACGGTTGCCCGGCTGGCAGAAATTTTAGATACTACCGCAGACATGCTGCTTGGCCTGCAAAGCAACGCAGACGCGCACGGCGCCGTTGGGCAGCGTGCGTTCAGCCAGTATACCCAGTGCCCAATTCCTGTTGTGGGGACGGTGCGCGCAGGGTACGATGCCCTTGCTTTTGAGGAAGATTACGGCACAGAATACGCCAGCGTAAAGGACCCGCAGAATTATTTCTATCTTGTGGTTAAAGGCGACAGTATGGAACCGCGCATTTCGGATGGCGATCTGGCCCTTATTCACCGCCAGAATACGCTGGATAACGGTGACCTTGGCGTTATGGTGTATGGTGATGGCAACGGTACCCTGAAAAAATACATCCAGCGCGGCAACGCTGTTGTGCTGCATCCTTTCAACCCGGATTATGAGGATTTGATCATCCGCGGGGAAGAATTGGACCATTTGTACATTGCCGGTAAGGTTGTGGAGACCAAAGCCAAGTGGTAAAAAACCGCAGCGCGTTCCCGCGGTAATGCGGATGAGACCAGCAGATAACTGAATAAAATTTTTCCTACACGCCGTCTGCAAAACAATGCTTATGCGGCGGCGTGTATTTCTTATACCATTTTTTAGGGCACGTTATAAAACCGTGCTGGCTAGTAAGAGGAGAACGAACCATGCAGCTGGAAGATAAACTTGCGATTTTGGCGGATAGCGCCAAGTATGATGTGGCATGTACTTCCAGCGGTGTGGATCGCGCCGGGGTACACGGCAAGCTGGGGTGCAGCGTGGCGGCGGGCATCTGCCACAGCTTTACGCCGGATGGGCGGTGTATTTCGCTGCTGAAAGTGCTGTATTCCAACGCCTGCTGTTATGATTGCGGTTATTGTGTCAACCGCCGCTCCAACGATGTACCCCGTGCGACCTTTACCCCGCGGGAGCTTGCAGAACTGACAATCGGCTTTTATAAGCGTAATTACATTGAAGGGCTTTTCCTTTCCAGTGCGGTCATCGGTACGCCGGATTATACGATGGAACGCATGATCGAGGCGCTGCGCATTCTGCGGCAAGAATATCATTTCAACGGCTATATCCACGCCAAAACCATCCCCGGCGCGGACGCGGAATTGGTGCGGCGTATCGGTCTTTTGGCGGATCGGCTTTCGGTCAATATTGAACTGCCCAGCGAAGCCAGCCTTTCCTTGCTGGCTCCCGATAAAAAGAAGCAGGCGATTTTGAAGCCGATGGGCCAGATCGCTGTACAGAGTGCGCAGAGCAAAAAGGAGCTGGTGCTGTACCGCCACGCCCCGGCGTTTGCACCGGCAGGGCAGAGCACCCAGATGATTATTGGAGCGACGCCGGAAAGCGACCGCCACATTATGGGATTGGCGGAATCTTTATATAAAAAATACTCGCTCAAGCGCGTGTTCTTTTCGGCGTATCTTCCGGTTAACAGTGATTCCCGCCTGCCTGCGCTGGATGTGCGCCCGCCGCTTTTGCGGGAACACCGGCTGTACCAGGCGGACTGGCTTTTGCGGTACTATGATTATTCGGCTTGGGAACTGCTGACAGAGGAAGAGCCGAACTTTGACCCTTATCTGGACCCCAAATGTACCTGGGCAGTGCGCCACCCGGAATTTTTCCCCGTGGAGATCAACACTGCGCCCAAGGCGGCCCTGCTGCGTATTCCGGGTATCGGGCCCAAAAGTGCATTGCGGATTTTGTCCGCCCGCCGCCAGCAGCACCTTGGAATGGCGGAACTCAAGCGGATGGGGGTTGTGCTGAAACGTGCCCAGTACTTTATTACCTGCAACGGCCGCGCCGCAGCCCACGGAACCCGGCAGGAAATCGCCGCGGCGCTGCTGGACCCCAAGGCATTTGCCGTGGGTACGCAGCAGCTTTCGCTGGATGACTTTACCCCGAAGGTTCTGCCGGATGCAGCGCCTGCTGTGCAGAAACTGGCCGCGGCGGGGATGCCCGCCCGCCAGGCAGCCTATGAGGTAAAACAGGAGGCTTTGCAATGTCTTACCCGGCGCATGTGACCGACACGGTGTACCGCTATGATGGAACCTTCCAGGGCTTTTTGTGCTGCATTTTTGAAAGCTATTCCCGCAAAGAGATCCCTGCCGCCGTCTGCGCACCTGACCGCGGGCAGATCAGCTTTTATGATTCGTGCGAGATCGTAACAGACCCTGCCCGCGCCCAGCGCGTTGCAAGAGGATTGGAGCGGCTCGGACCGACGGTAAAGGAACGCATAACAACAGGATTTTTATCGGATGACCCGGAACATGAACTGATCCTGCTGCGCTTTGCGCGTATCTGCTTTGAAAAAGGCCCCGCTGCCGCGCGTGCAACAGGGGACCCGGATATCTGTGCGGCGTTTGACCTGGAACGGGCGGTCAATAATGAAGCCTGCAAGTATATTGAGTTCATCCGCTTTGAACAGCGTGATATGATGCTTGGCACGGTGATCCACCCCAAAAACAGGATTCTGCCGCTGCTGCGCGGGCACTTTTGCAGTCGGTTACCGGATGAAGACTTTATGATTTTTGATGCGACCCACGGCATCGCCATGCTGCGCAGGGACCGCAAAGTGCAGTATATGGTCATGGAGCATTATGATAAAAACACCGGGCAGGAGGAACTGGACTGGCAAAAGCTGTGGAAACGCTTTTTTGATGCCGTTACCATTGAACAGCGCCGCAATGAACGTTGCCAGATGACCCACGCTCCCAAGCGCTATTGGAAAGATATGTGCGAAATGACGCTGCTGGGCCGGGGGACCGCTGGTAAGGCGGAGCAAAATGCGGAAGCAGCCCGATAAAAACAGCAGCTTTACCCCCTGTGCAGACATAAAAATTTGTGGTATACTAATATCTATATATTATTTGTATGCGTGTGTAAGATCACGGGCCGGAAGCAGGCAGGAAATTTGCCCTGCGGCAGACGGTAAAACAGAAAAGATAGGGGAGTTTCTGCATGATGGAAGAATTGCTGCATATTCTTGAAAAAAATGCCCGCCTGCCGGTGGAAGATATCGCCGCTATGATGGGCAAAACGCCTGCCCAGGTTGCCACTATGATGGATGAGGCGGTTGCCAAGGGGTATATCCGCGGTTTTGAAGCCATGATCGACTGGGAACAGGCTGGTATCAATGTGGTGGAAGCAGTGATCGAACTGCACGTTTCCCCGCGCAAGAGCCGCGGTTTTGACGAGATCGCATCGGTGATCGCCAGCTTTGACGAGGTGGACAGCGTTCTGCTGATGAGCGGCGGCTATGATCTGCAGGTCATCATCAAGGGCCACAGCTTCCAGGAAATTGCCCTGTTTGTGGCAAAGCGCCTTTCTCCGCTGGACGATGTACTTTCCACGGCAACCAGCTTTGTGCTACGCCCGTATAAGCGCGGCGGCAAGCTGTACCTGAACGAAGAAGCCGACGAAAGAGAGTGTACCGTACTGTGATGAATTACGATGAACTGCTTGCGCCGGCTGCAAAATCCATGCGGCCTTCGGGGATTCGCAAGTTTTTTGATTTGGCCGCCGAAATGCCGCACTGCATTAGCCTTGGCGTGGGCGAACCGGATTTCAAGACGCCGTGGACCATCCGGGATGCGGGCATCCGTAGCCTGGAACAAGGCCGTACGCGCTATACCGCCAATGCGGGTATCAAAGAGCTGCGCGCCGAAATTTGCCGCTACTTGGCCCGCCGCATGGAGCTGAACTACCAGCCCAGCGAGGTGCTTGTTACCGTGGGCGGCAGCGAGGCCATTGACATGACCATCCGTGCACTGGTCAAACCGGGGGATGAAGTCATCATCCCGGAGCCTTGTTTTGTCTGTTATGAACCGATCACTTCGTTGACCGGCGGCGTGCCGGTGCACATTGCCACCAAAGCGGAGGATGATTTCCGCCTGCGGGCGGACCAGCTGCGCGCCGCCATTACGCCGCGTACCAAACTGTTGATCCTGCCGTATCCCAACAACCCCACCGGCGGCGTGATGGATGCGGCAGATCTGGAAGCCATTGCGGAGGTGCTGCGCGGTACCAATATTATGGTGCTTTCGGATGAGATTTATGCGGAGCTGACCTATGGATTGGAACGCCACATCAGCATTGCCACACTGCCGGGCATGAAAGAACGCACCATCGTAGTGAACGGCTTCTCAAAAGCGTATGCCATGACAGGCTGGCGCCTGGGATATGCGGTTGGTCCGGAACCGGTGATCAAGGTGATGACCAAAATTCACCAGAGCTGCATTATGTCGGCCCCCACCACCAGCCAGTATGCAGCTATCGCAGCGCTACATTCCTGCGATGATTCTATTGAGATGATGCGCGATGAATATAACCGCCGCCGCCGCTATGTGGTAAAGGCGCTGAACGATATGGGCCTGACCTGCTTTGAGCCGCGCGGGGCGTTTTATGTGTTCCCCTGCATTCGCTGCAGCGGGCTGACCAGCCAGGAATTTTGCGAAATGCTGTTGAAAGAGCAGGAGGTTGCCATTATCCCCGGTGATGCTTTTGGCGCCAGTGGGGAAGGCTATGCGCGCATCAGCTATGCCTACAGCGTGGAACACCTGGAAACTGCCATGCGCCGCATCCGCACTTTCCTGAAAGACCACGGCTGGCTGGCAGAATAAACGGCAAAAACAGGAGCTGAACAGGATATGGTATATCAAAAACAATTGGTCGTGGTGTTGGCGCCTGCCAAGCTGAACCTTTCGCTAGATGTGGCTGGATTGCTGCCAAACGGCTACCATGACCTTGACATGGTTATGCAGACCATTGACCTGTATGAACGCATCACCCTGCGCCGCAGTGCAGACCTGACCCTGCGCCTGCCGGGCAGCTTTGTTCCGCCCAACGATAAAAATACAGCGTACAAAGCGGCTGTGGCGTTTTTCCATTATACCGGGCTGCTGGCCGGGGTGGATATCACAATCCAGAAGCATGTGCCGGTGCGGGCTGGTATGGCGGGCGGCAGTGCGGATGCTGCCGGTGTGCTGGTTGGCCTGAATGAGCTGTACAACGCGCAGCTTTCAATGAGCGAGCTGTGTGCCATCGGTGCGGGCATTGGCGCGGATGTACCCTTTGCCCTGATGGGCGGAACCTGCCGGGTAAAGGGCGTGGGCGATTTGATTAAGCCGCTGCCGCCCTGCCCGGACTGCTGGTTTGTGGTGGTTATGCCCAGCGTTGGCATCTCCACACCGGAGGCGTTCAAGCGCTATGATATCATGGGAAGCCCGGTTCACCCGGACTGTGAGCGCCAGGAACAGGCCATCCGCGAAAACGATCTGGCTGCTATGTGCACCGCTGCAGGCAATGCGTTGGAACATTGCAGCGGCGCGGTGGAAACAGCCGCTATCTGTAAGCAGCTGAATGCCCAAGGCGCAGTAACCAGCCTGATGACTGGTTCCGGCGCGGCGGTGTTTGGTGTGTTTGATGATGGGCAAAAGGCGAAACAGGCCCAACAGGCATTGCAGGCCGGGTATGACCAGGTTTATCTGGCCCGCCCGGTGCGCGGCGGTGCGCGCGTTTTGCCGCGCCATGCCAAAAAGGACCACACACCCAGGCGGGAAAAATAAGCCTGCTGGTTGCAGGTCTGCAGCATGTGACCTGCCAATAGCTTTTGTGTCTTTGATTTTATGCCTTTTATGGTTTATAAAAACTATATAGACAAAGAAAGTATAGTGGTGTAGAAAAATGCATAGGCACATCACATAAAGAGTAGATAACGTAAAAGTAAAATAATTGAATAGCAGCTTTCCTTTGGCCCCATACTGCTTGTAACATCAAGCCGTCAAGGGGCAAGGCACGGCGCAGGGAACTGCGCAGCGTGCAGACAAAAGCATTGCCGGCCACCGGGCGTTTGTTGCCGGGCCGGCTTTTTGCTTTTGCAGCAAAAGGGGGAAACGCTGATGAAAAAACTGCTGCAAAAATTACCATCTGCCGGGGCTAGCCCGCTAAAGATTCGCAAAATTCTGGAATGGGGCTGTGCCTGCGGCCTGCTGCTGACCATTGTACTTACTGCAGCGGCTGTGCGGTATCAAACTGTGTGTGCCCGTGTGTGCGGGGATACGCTGCGGCTGCACATTTTAGCCAACAGCGATACAGTGGAGGATCAGCTGCTGAAATTGCAGGTGCGGGATGCTGTTTTGGAACAGGTGACAGCCGCAACGCAGTATGCCGAAACCAAGCAGCAGGCGGTGCAGACCCTGCGCACAGCCATGCCGGACCTGCAGCGCACAGCCCAACGGACGCTGCGCCATGCGGGCAGCAGCCAACAGGTACAGTGCAGGCTGGAAGAAATCCCGTTTGCAGCCCGCCGCTATTCCGGCTTCTGGCTGCCGGCGGGTACTTACACGGCGCTGCGGATCGAACTGGGCAGCGCCCAGGGGCACAACTGGTTCTGTGTGCTGTACCCGGCGCTCTGCGTGGGCAGCAGCGAAGCCAGGTATGCGGATACGGAAGAAAACGCGCTGGTGTTTGGCGGCTATCAGGTGCGGTTTGCTCTGTTGGATACCGCCCGCAGCGTGTGGCAGAAAATAACGGATTGACAAAATGGCGGCAGGGCGTGCAAGAAGAAGCTCTGCAAAAGAAAGAGGAACACCATGCTGACCTTGATCCTTGGCCCTTCGGGCAGCGGAAAATCGGTGCGCCTGCGGGAAGAACTGCGCCAGCGTGCGCGCAGCCGGCAGCGCAGCATCCTGATTGTGCCGGAGCAGTTTACATCTTCGACCGAAGGTGCGCTTTACCACGCACTGGGGGATGAATTTTCTGCCTATGTGGAGAGCTATTCCTTTACCTCGCTGGCCGAAACCCTGCTGCGCCGCTATGGCGGTGCGGCGGTGCCCACGCTGAGCGAGGCCGGACGCGCCGTGCTGGTGCGCCGCGCTATGGATGAAATGATGGACAAGGTGGTGTATTACAGCCGCCAGCGCCGCAGCGCTGCGTTCTGCCAGAAGGCGGCGGAAACCATCAGCGAGCTGAAAAGCGCGGGCATCCGCCCGGAGACCCTGGCGGATTATGCCAACGCCCCCGGTGCGGACAAAGATAAGCTGGGGGAACTGGCCCTGATTTTTGGAACCTATGAAACCCTGCTGGCCCAAACGGCCATGGACCCCGGCGACCGCGTGGAGCTGGCGGCCAAAAGCCTGGACCAGGCCTTTTTTGCGGGCCGCACGGTGTACATTGATGAATTTGATACATTCAACCACTCCAAGCGCGCCATGCTGGCGGCCATGCTGCCGGTTGCCGATGTAACGGTAAGCCTGTGCTGTGACCAGGCTCCGGACCAGGCGGACGATGGCGTGTTCAGCGGTGCGCGGCGGGTGGCCAATACCTTGAAATCCATGGCGGCCAGTGCGGGGGTGCCCTGTAAAGAAATCCGCCTGACCCAGGATATGCGCCACAAAGATGCCCCTGCGCTGGCGGAGCTTGGCCTTTTGCTGGCGGATCCGACCTATACGCCGGAGGCAGAGGCGGACCCCGCCGCCCCGGCTATTACCTATTATAAGGCGGACAGCCGCCAGGCGGAGGCCAAGGCCGTGGCGGCAGCCGTCAAAGCGCGTGCCCGTGCGGGTGTGCCGTATAACAAAATGGCGGTGATCTGCCGCACGGTCGACCAGTACCTGCTGCAGATCCGGTATGAATTCCGGCTACAAAATATCCCGTTGTTTTGTGATGAACCCACAACGCCGGAAAACACCGCCCCGGCCCGTGCGATCCATGCAGCGCTGGATCTGCTGCGCGGCGGTCTGACCACCACGGCGCTGCTGCGCCTGCTGAAAACCGGCTTGGTGGACCTGGACCGGGACAGCCAGTGCGCACTGGAAAACTATGCCTATACCTGGCCGCTGCATGCGCAGGACTGGCGGGAACCCTTTACCCGCAACCCGGAGGGCTACACCGACCGGATGAGCGAGCAGAGCCAGCAGGACCTGCAGTGCGCCGAGGAAGCCCGCAGCTTTTTGGTGCTGCGGGTACAGAAATTTATGGACCGTGCCCGCAATGCGGATACCGCCACCCTGACGGCGCAAATTTACTACTTTTTGCAAAGCCTGGGGGCGGAGGAGGCCCTGCAGAAGCTGACCGATGGCCTGCGTGCATGCGGGGACCTGCCCAACGCGGACGAAGCCCTGCGGGAATGGAATGTGATCACCGAGCTGCTGGACCAGATGGTGCACCTGCTGCCTGCAGGGGAGCCCATCACCCCAGCTGATTATGATGACCTGTTCACCCTGCTGCTGCGCACCACGGATATGGGGCATATTCCACAAAGCATGGACAGCGTGATCTTTACCACCGCTGGCCGCATGCGCCTGCCCGAAACCGAGGCTGTGTTTGTGATGGGGCTGGCGGAAGGGGAGTTTCCCCAGACACCGGGGGATACCGGCCTTTTGAGCCACGCTGACCGCGATACCATGATCGCGCTTGGCGCGGAACTGCCCGACTGCTTTGAAAACCGTGTGATCCGTGAGCAGGTCTGCTTTTATAAGGCACTGACGGTGGCGCAGAAATACCTGTGGCTCAGCTGGCCGGGCGGCGCTGCGGGCCTGCCCGGAACGGCGGCATTGGCCCCGGCGCTGGAATTGCTGCGGGTGCCGCCGGCGGTGGTGCAGCCGGAAGAGCTGGCCGCAACACCCGCCGCTGCGCTTGACCTGCTGGGGGATGTCTGGCAGCAGAACACCCCGCAGCGGGCATCGGTGCAGGCGGCACTGGCAGCCGTGGAGGGCAGCGCGCAGGCCGCACCCGGCTATGCCGCCGTGCAGCGCGCCGCCCAGCGCAAGCCCGCCCGCGTGGAGGATGTCAAGGCACTGGAAAGTATTCTTGGCCCCAGTGTGCGCATCAGCCCCACGCGGTTTGAACGGTACATCAGCTGTCCGTTTGCCTATTTTATGCAGTATGTGCTGGGGGCGCGCCCGCGCCAGAAAGCCGAACTGGCCCCCAATATCAGCGGTACGCTGACCCACTGGGTGTTGGAGCAGGCCCTGCGCCGGGAGGGCAGTGCCTTTGCCAAATTGACCCAGCCGCAGCTGGAACAGCTGGTGGAAAGCCTGGTGCAGGAATACACCGCCGCCAACCTGCCCGGCGCGGGGGTGCGGATGAACTACCTGCTGGGGCGGATCCAGCGCAACCTGGTGGGGCTGCTGGGGTTCATCCAGCGGGATGTGCGGCAGTCCGGCTTTCAGCCCGTGGCGTTTGAGCTGCGCATTGATGACCGCCCGGACAGCGATGACCCGGATGCCCCACGCGTGGACCCCGTTCAGCTGGACGATGGCAGGGGGCACACGGTGCGTATTGTGGGTACGGTGGATCGTGTGGATACCATGGAACTGGGCGGCAAAACCTACATCCGTGTGGTGGACTATAAGACCGGAAGCAAAAAGTTTGACCTGCGGGAAGTGTATTACGGCCTGGACTGCCAGATGCTGCTCTACCTGTTTACCCTGGAACGCAACGGCGGGCATCTGTTCTCGCAGGGCACGGCAGCCGGGGTAGAATACCTGTGGGCGGATCCCGCGCCGGAAAATATCATTCGACCGGAAACAGATGATGCAGAACCTTTGCAGGCGCAGAACTACCCGCTGGAAGGACTGCTGCTGGATGAGCCGAGCATTTACCATGCCATGGATACCAGGGGCACCGGTGCCTTTGTGCCCCTCAGCTTCAGCGCCAAAACCGGGGAGCCAACGGCACAGTCGGCCAAAGCGCGGCTGGCGGACCGGGAAAAGTTCAACCGCATCCGGGACCACCTGGATGGAATGCTGACCGATATGGCCAAGAACCTGTACAGTGGTGAAATCGACGCGGCCCCGCTGGTGCCCAATGCAGGCAAAAGCCCCTGCCTTTGGTGTGAGTACCGCACCGTCTGCCGTCATGCGGACGGCGAAGGGGAGCGCACACCGCTTAAACCGGACGACCCGTTTGGCGCAGAGTAAACCGGCGGGACAGCTGGAAAGTCAAGGCAACACCGCACAATTCCCGCCTTGCGGCTTAAGCACCGCTCCGGCAGCTGCGGCACGGCATCTGCGTTGCCAAAATGCTCGATAATGTCGGGTTGCGGTACCCGCATCGTGCTTCGGGGGCAAAAGCCCCTCGCACTCTGCGACCGCTGCCCCTGCTTCGGTTCGCTGTTTCCGCCACTGGCGGCGCTCACCTTTGCAGCATCCAGTATTATCTGCGCTTTTGGCTTGGCATCTGCCGCACCTCGCTCGCCGTATCGGCACTTAGAATTATGCGGTATTGCCATTGGAATTCGTCTTGTGTTTGTAAAATTGTCGTTATTTTCTTTGCTTTCAGATATACCTTAAAATGCAAAAACGCCGGATAAGGAGACAACAATGGCGGAAGCGAAAATTCAATTTACCCCAGCGCAGGCCGCGGCCATTCAGGCCCGCGGCGGCAGCCTGTTGGTTTCAGCTGCGGCCGGCTCCGGCAAAACGCGGGTGCTGGTGGAACGTGTGGCGGGGCTGATCACCGACCCGGACCACCCGGTGGATGCAGATTCTCTGTTGATCATGACATTTACCAATGCGGCAGCGGCCAAGCTGCGGGCGGATATTACCAAGCGCCTGGCAGCAGAGATTCGCCAGCATCCACAGGATGTGCGCCTGCGCCGCCAGCAGATGCGGCTGCAGCGGGCATCCATCGGCACAGTGGATGCGTTCTGCCTGCATTTTGTGCAGCAGAACTTTTCGGCTCTGGATGTTCCGCCGGATTTTACCATTGCGGATGACGCTACCCTGGTGCGCCTGCAGCAGGAAACCCTTTCCACCGTGCTGGAACAGGTATATACCGATCCTGACTTCTGTGCCTTTGCGGACCTGTATGACCGCGGCCGGACGGATGATACCACAGGCCGGGCGGTGCAGGAACTGTATCACTTTACCCAGGCGCTGCCACACCCGGCGCAGGCGCTGCAGCGCTTTGTTGAAATGTGGCAGAGCGATGCCCCACCGGAAAAGACCCAGTGGGGGCAGGCCGTTCTGCGGGAAACCTCTGCGCGGATCAAGGGCGTATTGCGCCTTTTGCGCACGGCGCAAAAAATTGCAGCGAAGGACCCGGCGGCGGATAAAGCCCTGACAGCCGTACTGATGGATGACGAAGACCGCATGCTGCTGGTGCTGGATCGGCTCGATCACGGCGCGTGGGACACCATTCCGGAAGCACTGGATAACGCAGATAACTGGCGCAGAGCCGGGCGGGTGCCCGGTGGGATCGCATCCAACATAGCGGCAATGTCGGCCAATATGCTGCGGGACCGCGCCAAAAAACATATAGCGACCCTGAGAACGGACTTTTTGCTCTGCCCGGCAGCTGACTATCAGGCAGACCGCCGCCGCGCCGCCCCGCTTGTGGCTGCGCTGGTCCGCGCAGTGGAGCAGTACCGCCGCACACTGCTGGAAGCTAAACTGGCAGAAAAAGTGCTGGACTATGCAGACCTGGAGCACATGACGCTGGAACTGCTGCTGACACCGGAGCACGAGCGCACCAGCCTGTGCCGCACCGTCAGCGCGCGGTACTCTGCTGTGCTGGTGGACGAATACCAGGATACCAACGCGCTGCAGGATGCCATCTACTTTGCCCTTGCCGCGCCGGATGCTTCTAACCTGTTTTTTGTGGGGGATATCAAGCAGAGCATTTACCGCTTCCGCCAGGCGGACCCCTCCGTCTTTGTGGGCAAGCAGACGGCGTGGCAGCCCTACCCGGCCGATGCCCCGGTACCTTACCCGGAACCGGCCACCATTGCGCTGGATGCCAACTTCCGCAGTGCGCCGGATGTAATCCGGGGGATCAACTACTTTTTTGAAACGTTTTTCTCCCGGCGGCTCGGCGGCATTGATTACGGCGATGGCCAGCGCCTTGTGGTGGGCAGAAAAGACGAAACCTACCCCGGCCTGTGCGAGCTGGATGTGATCCGCGAAGCCGATACCGCGGCAGATGCCCGTACCATTGCTGCACGCATTGCCCAGATGATGGCGGATGGTTACCCCGTGCGGGACGCCGAACCCGGCAAAACCCGCCCCTGCCAGTATGACGATTTCTGTATTCTGCTGCGCGGCCGTTCGGACTTTGCGCTGTATGAAGCTGCCCTGACCGCGCTGGATATCCCGGTTTATGCCGATGTGGCGGCTGACCTGCTGGACGCCCCTCATGTGCGCCCCTTTGCCGCACTGCTGCGTGTGCTGGATAACCCGGCACAGGATGTGGAGCTTTCCGCTGTGCTGCTCAGCCCGCTGTACCCTTACACGCCGGATGATCTGGTGCAGCTGCGCGCGACTGTGCGCGGCGGCAGCCTGTATGCGGCGGTGTTGCACGGCAGCGACCCGCGCTTTGCACCGTTTTTGCAGGATATGGAGGTTTACCGCGAGCTGGCCCGTACCCTGACGGTGGGGCAGCTGATCGAAGAGCTGTTTGCCCGCACGGGTTACCTGGCGGCGGTCGGCGCCATGCCGGACGGTGCCCGCTGCCGGGATGACCTGCTGGCATTTGCCGCGTGGGCAGCGAACGCCGGGGCGCGCGGTCTTTCGGCCCTGGTGCGCGCAATGGATGCCGCCAAGGCGGGCAGCGGGGTGCAGGCGCCTTCCATCGGCCAAAGCCGCCCCGGCTGCGTGACCATTATGACGGTCCATCGCTCCAAAGGGCTGGAATTCCCGGTGGTGTTTGTGGCCAACACCTCCCACAAGTTCAACCAGAGCGATGCCATCTATCCGGTGCTGTATCATAAGGAGCTGGGCATTGGCCTGATGCTGCGCGCGGGCAGCAGTGCCAGCCGCTACAAAACGCTGCCTTATACCGCCGTGGCGCAGACGATCAAACGTGAAACACTCAGCGAGGAAATGCGCATTTTATATGTGGCGCTGACCCGTGCGCAGGATGCGCTGATCATTACGGTACCGCTGAAAAGACCGGAAAGTGAATTGAAAAATCCGGCCATGTTTGCCAGCGCCGAGGCAACGGATGCCGAAGCCATGCTGGGGGCACAGAACTGGGCGCTCTGGCTGCTGACGGCAGCTATGCTGCACCCGGCTAGCGAGGAACTGTGGAAATACAGCGAACTGCTGCCCCATCATATCCCAACGGAAGCGCCGCTGAACATCCGCCTGCTGGACCCGCCCCCCGCGGTGCAGGCAGCGGAGCCGGAAACCCCGGCCCTGCCGGACGATGCCCTGACCGAACGCCTGCTGGAAGCGTTTACATGGCAAAGCCCCAACAAAGCGCTGGAAACCATCCCGGTTAAAGTCAGTGTCAGCGCCGTGACCCACACCAAACAGGAACTGACCCTGCGCCGCCCGGCCTTTTTGCAAAAGTCCGGCATGACCGGGGCGGAACGCGGCACGGCCATCCATGCGTTTTTGCAGAGCGTCCCCTTTGGCCCGCAGCCGCCAGAGCTGGAAGCCGAAGTGCAGCGCCAGCTGGACCTGCACCTGCTGGACCCGGAGCTGGCCAAAGTGCTGGATCTGGAACAGGTACGCCCGTTTTTTGCCAGCGGGGTATGGCAGCGCATTGCCGCTGCCCGCCAGGTCCTGCGGGAAGAACCGTTCATTACCGCGCTGCCGGCCGGAGAAGTCGTCCCCGAAGCGGCGGGGCAGGGGAGAGCGGCCAAGGCCCCGGTGCTGGTGCAGGGCATTGCCGATGTGGTGCTGGTGTTTGACGACCACGCCGAAATTCTGGACTATAAAACCGATAAAAGCCGCAATGCCACCTATTATATTGAGAGCTATGCCGCGCAGCTGCGGCTGTACCGCCGTGCGTTTGCCCTGCGTTTGCCGGTGCCGGTAACAAAGCTGACAATCTACTCGTTCGCCATGCAGGATGAGATCGATATCCCGCTGGAATATGCCGCCTTTGGAATAGGCGATAAACTTTTGGGCAGATAACGTGATTTTTTTCTGCCTGCCCCCCTTGACGCACGGGGGTTGGTATGCTATTATAGTAATACCTCTTTTGCGGGTCTATTTTTTTGTGCCCATTTTTAGGCACAGGGCCCGCGGGCGCAAAGGGCGGCAACCCTTTGCACAACGAGGGAGGCCTTTGGGCGCAGCGCAAAGCATCAAGCTTTAACTTCGGTGCTGCACCCGTATAAACCGTTAATTGGAGGTGCCGAACGAATGACTGTCAAGATCACCCTGGCCTGCACCGAGTGCAAGCAGCGTAACTACAACAAGGAAAAGAACAAGAAGAACAACCCGGATCGTCTTGAGATGAAGAAGTATTGCCGTTTCTGCAAGAAGCATACTGTTCACCGCGAAACAAAGTAAGTTTGAAGGAGCTTTTAAGATGGCTGATAACAAAGCGGTAAACCAGACCGCCGCCAAGCCGGAAGAAGCTAAAGCCGACAAAAAGGCTAAGGCAAACGACGGCAAAAAGAAGGTTCCCTTCACTGCCAAGGTCAAGAACTTTTTTGGCCGTATCACCAAGTATTTCCGTGATACCAAAAGCGAGCTGAAAAAGGTTGTGTGGCCCAGCAAGGAAGACACCCGCAACAACACCATTACCGTTATTGTGGTTGTGGTAATCGCGGCTGTTGTGCTGGTGCTGCTGGACATGGCGTTTGGCGGTATCATTCACCTGCTGATCGGCGCGTGAACCGGCTTTTGAGCGGAGGCAACTATGGCTGAACAAGCATATTGGTATGTTGTGCATACCTATTCCGGCTATGAAAACAAAGTCGCAACGGATCTGATGACCATGGTGGAAAACCGCCGCATTCAGGATCTTATCTGCGATGTCAAGGTCCCCACCGAGACCGTGATGGAGGATCAGTTTGATAAAACCGGCAATAAGATCGGCGAAAAAGAAGTTCAGCGCAAGATCTACCCCGGCTATGTCTTTGTCAAAATGGTCATGAACGATAATACCTGGTACATTGTCCGCAACACCCGCGGCTGCACCGGTTTTGTCGGCCCGGCTTCCAAGCCGGAACCCCTCTCGGAGGAGGAAGTCGCCAAGCTCGGCGTTGATAACGGCGTTGCCGCGCCCGAAGTCGATTATGCCGTGGGCGACAGTGTCGAGATCACTTCCGGCACAATGGAAGGTTCCGTCGGTACGGTGGAAGAGATCAATCTCGACGAACGCAAGGTCCGCATCAAGATCAACATGTTTGGCCGCGAAATTCCGGCAGAACTTGGTCTGCACGAAGTCAAACTTCTGTAAGCGGAACTTAGCGCAAATCGCCTGGCAACAGGCAAGTAATTCCGGTAGAAACTGCGCATGAGCAGTTTTTATAGAGCGTGCGAGGGTCGCATGCTCGTGGGAGGCCTGCACCGCGGGCCGCAACTCACCACAAATTTTGGAGGTGCAATTTATCATGGCACAGAAAATCACTGGCTACATTAAGCTGCAAATTCCCGCCGGCAAGGCAACTCCGGCTCCCCCTGTTGGTCCTGCTCTGGGCCAGAAGGGCGTTAACATCATGGCGTTCACCAAGGAGTTCAACGAACGTACCAAGGGCCAGATCGGCATGATCATCCCCGTTGTCATCACTGTTTACGCTGACCGTTCCTTCAGCTTCATCACCAAGACCCCGCCGGCTCCGGTCCTGATCAAGAAGGCCGCTGGCATCGACACCGCCTCTGGCGTGCCCAACAAGAACAAGGTTGGCTCCATCACTCTGGCTCAGGCCGAAGAGATCGCCAAGACCAAAATGCCTGACCTGAACGCTGCTTCTCTGGAAGCTGCCGTCAGCATGATCAAGGGCACCTGCCGCAGCATGGGCGTCACCGTCGAGGGCTGATCAAGCTCTTTTGCGTGGGAGGATAAATCCGATAACTACCACAATGGAGGAATAAAGTAATGAATCACGGTAAACATTATGTCGACAGCGCTAAGCTGATCGACCGTACCAAGACCTACGAGCCCCAGGAAGCCCTGGAGCTGTGCTGCAAGACCGCTAAGGCCAAGTTCGACGAGACCGTTGAGCTGCATGTCCGCCTTGGCGTTGACAGCCGCCATGCTGATCAGCAGGTCCGCGGCGCTGTTGTTCTGCCCAACGGCACTGGCAAAAACGTTCGCGTTGTTGCTATCTGCAAGGGCGACGCTGCTAAGGCTGCTGAGGCTGCCGGTGCTCAGGAAGTTGGCGATGATGATCTGATCGCCAAGATCCAGGGCGGCTACCTGGACTTCGACGTTCTGGTTACCACCCCGGATATGATGAGCCGCGTTGGCCGCTTGGGTAAGATCCTCGGACCTCGTGGTCTGATGCCGAACCCGAAGGCTGGCACCGTTACCCCCGACGTTGGCAAGGCTGTTACCGATGCCAAAGCCGGTAAGATCGAGTACCGCCTGGACAAGCAGAACATCATCCATGTTCCCGTTGGCAAGGCTTCTTTTGGCGCTGAAAAGCTGATGGCCAACCTGGACACCGTCCTGGAAGCCATTGCTAAGGCTAAGCCGGCTGCTGCCAAGGGCCAGTACTTCAAGAGCGCAACCATCGCCACCACCATGGGCCCCGGCGTTCGCGTTGCCACCAACAAGTATGGTGTATAAGAGAATTTTCTCTTAAAAAATGCTTGACAAACGCACATTCCCGTGCTATTATAATTAAGCTGTTTTTAAGACAGCAGGCGCCCTTTGGGGCCTAACGGGTTTGACCCACCTGCCGAGAAACGTGCGTTTTGAATTTGCTTCAAAGCCATTTTCCCGGCAACGGGAAAGTGGCTTTTTCTTTTGATAGAGCCGCTTGCCTGTATATCTTACAAGCGGAATGAGGTGAAAACAAATGCCCAGTGCAAAGATTCTGGAAGCCAAGAAGGCTTATGTTGCAGAACTGAACACCAAGATCGCTGGTTCTCTGGCTGGCGTTGTCGTTGCTTACAACGGCATCAGCGTTGCTGATGATACCAAGATGCGTAAGGAACTGCGTGAAGCTGGCGTTGAGTACATGGTTGTCAAAAACACCATGCTGCGCCGTGCTGTTGCTGGCACCCAGTACGAAGCTCTTGCTGAGTACTTCAAGGGTGATACCGCAATTGCTCTGTCTGCTGAGGACCCGGCTGCTGCTGCCCGCATCCTGTGCAAGGTTGCTGACGCAGACAAGTCCAAGCGCTTCACTGTTAAGGGTGGCTTCTGCGACGGCCAGGTGCTGGATGCCGCTGGCGTCAAGAGCCTGTCCACCATGCCCAACCGCGAAGGCCTGCTCTCTATGCTGGCTGGCTCCCTCAACGGGATCATCGGCGGTCTGGCTGTTGCGATCCAGGGGATCGTCGACAAGCAGGAAGAAACCCCCGCTGCCTGATTTATCTTGCAGCATGAGGAAAGCGGCGTAAACCTCAACAAAACCGCCGCACACAAACAATTATAAAAATTATGGAGGTAACTACCATGGCTTCTGAAAAGATCACTGCCATTGTCGAGTCTGTCAAGACTATGACCGTTCTCGAGCTGAAAGAGCTCGTTGATACCATTTGCGAAGAGTTCGGCGTTTCCGCTGTTGCTGCTGCCGCTCCGGCTGCTGCTGGCGCTGCTGCTCCTGTTGAGGAAGAGAAGACCGAGTTCGATGTCATCCTGGCTGATGTCGGCGCTAACAAGATGCAGGTCATCAAGGCTGTTAAGGAGCTGACCGGCGCTTCTCTGATGGAAGCTAAGAAGCTCGTTGAGACTGCCAACGCTAAGCTGAAGGAGCAGGCTTCCAAGGCTGACGCTGAGGAAATGAAGAAGAAGCTGGAAGAAGTCGGCGCTAAGGTTGAGCTGAAGTAATTCTTCTTACTTGAATCTTTTCCAAACCGCCCCGTGGTGTAAACTGCGGGGCGGTTTTTGTATGTCAGCCACCTGGATCCCCTTTGCGCGAAATACACAAATCACAGTTTCATTTTTGTACAAAAACGAGAATTTGACAGTGTGATTTTACAAATGTTCAAGATATATCCATTTCTTTCTGACACAAAAATCCTTATAATAAAAATGATATAAATAAAGTGCTCTCTGCGCCCGGTTCCATATAAAAATAGGGCAGGAGAGTGCCGATAAAATTATTGGGTGTTAAGTACGGGAAAGGCACAGCCACACACCGTGCACCGGCAAACCATGCACGGTGCTGTTGGTTTTGTGCTTTTGGTACTGTGGTTAATCAGGTAAGGAGTGTGTATATGGAGGAGCAAAAGCCAAAAGGCAGCGGTATGGAAAAAATCGCTACCTTTATTGTGGATAAGCGCAACCTGTTCTTTCTGCTTTATGCATTTGCGTTAATTTTCAGTATTGTAGCAACCGGCTGGGTCAAGGTGGAAAATGATATTACTACCTACCTGCCGGAGGATACCGAAACCCGCCAGGGCCTGACCGTGATGAATGATAACTTTGTTACATACGGCACAGCCCGCGTGATGGTTTCCAATGTTACATATGAAACCGCCGAGAATATCTGCAGTGACCTGGAAAGCATTGATGGCGTTACCAGCGTGGATTTTGATGATACCACGGACCACTACAAATCCGCTTCGGCGCTGTTCAGCGTAACGTTTGACGGTACCACAACGGACGATATCAGCGTCCATGCGCTGCATACCATCCGGGATATGCTGGCCGGGTACGATACCTATATTGATACCGAAGTCGGCGTGGATACCTCCGCAGACCTGCAAAGCGAGATGAGCGTCATTCTGGTACTGGCGGCCATCGTCATCGTGCTGGTGCTTACCCTTACGTCCCGTTCCTATGCCGAGGTTCCGGTTCTGATTATGACCTTTGGCGCGGCGGCTTTGCTGAATATGGGCACCAACTTCCTGTGTGGCACCATTTCCTTTATCTCCAACTCCGTTACCGTTATTCTGCAGCTGGCACTGGCCATTGACTACGCCATCATCCTGTGCCACCGCTTCTCGGATGAGCACGAAACCAAGGATACGCGGGAGGCCTGTATCGCGGCATTGTCCAAGGCAATCCCCGAAATCAGCTCTTCCTCTCTGACCACCATTTCCGGCTTGGGGGCTTTGGCGTTCATGCACTTTGGCATTGGCCGCGATATGGCAACCGTGCTGATCAAGGCTATTCTGTTCAGCTTGCTGTCGGTGTTTACCTTGATGCCCGGCCTGCTGATGCTGTTCAGCAAAAAGATCGATGCAACCCGCCATAAAAACCTGATCCCCAAGATCACCTTCCTGGGCAAGTTTGATGTCGCCACCCGGTTTATTGTCCCGCCGATTTTTGCCGTTGTGGTTGTAGTCACCGCAGTGCTGGCCAACAAGTGCCCCTACTGCTACAGCTATACAGACCTGGTCACCGCCAAGCAGAGTGAAAGCCAGATTGCCCACCAGAAAATCAAGAACACTTTTGGTGTCAACAACATGGTGGCGGTGATCGTGCCGACAGGGGATTATGATTCCGAACGCCAGCTGCTCAAGGACCTGGATTCCTGCGCGGAAGTAAAATCCACCCAGGGCCTGGCCAACATTGACGCTATGGATGGCTACAAACTGGCCGATGCCCTGACCCCGCGCCAGATGTCGGAACTGGCCGGGCTGGATTACGAGGTGGCCGAAGCCCTGTACGCCGCCTATGCCGTGGACCAGAACGAATACGGCAAGTTGATCAGCGGCCTTGGCGATTATAAAGTACCGCTGTTTGATATGTTCATGTTCCTGCAGCGGGAGATGAAAGACGGCAACATTACGCTGGACGGCGACATTCAGGAAACGCTGGATGACCTGTTTGAACAGCTGAACAAGGCACAGCTGCAGCTGCAAAGCGATAAATACAGCCGCCTGGTTGTCTACCTGAACCTGCCGGAAGAAAGTGACGAGACCATGGACTTCCTGGATACGATGCACGCTATGATCGCCAAATATTACAGCAGCGATACCTACATTGTCGGCAACTCCACCAACGTCAAAGACCTGTCCAGCTCCTTTGGCGAGGATAATATGCTGATCAGTGTGCTGTCCGCTTTGTTTGTTGTCATTATCCTGCTGTTCACCTTCAAATCGGCCGGTCTGCCGGTGCTGCTCATCGTTGTCATTCAAGGCAGTATCTGGATCAACTTCTCGGTGCCGACCATCCAACATGAATCGCTGTACTTCCTGGGTTACCTGATTGTCAACTCCATCCAGATGGGTGCAAACATTGACTATGCTATCGTTATTTCCAGCCATTACAGTGACCTGAAAAAAGAAATGCGGCCCAAAGAGGCAATTATCGCCGCATTGAACGAAGCGTTCCCTACCATCTTTACATCCGGCACCATTCTGGCGGTGGCCGGTGCGCTGATCGGCGTTATGACCACCAATCCGGTCATCGCTGCCATCGGCACCTGCCTGGGCCGCGGCACGGTCATTTCCATTGTGCTGGTTATGGCGGTTCTGCCCCAGATCCTGCTCATCGGCGATACCATTGTGGAGCGCACCAGCTTTGATGTAAAAGTTCCTGTGGATCTGTCCCGCGTCAACCGCACGGCCAGCGGCAACATGCGCGTCAGCGGCCGGGTGCGCGGCTATGTGAACGGTGTGATCGATGCCGAGATCAAGGGTACGTTGAACGGTACGTTGAATGCCTCTGTTACCAGCGGCACAACGATAGAACCAACAAAGCCTGATTTTTATCTGCCGGAAAGCAAGGAACAAGCGGCGGCTGAATGGGCAGAAAATTATACGGAAGGGGAGGAAGTCTGATGGAACGCAATACAGCAAAACGCACGCTGGAAAAACTCCTCTCTGTGTGTATCTGCCTGTGTATGCTGGGGGCCATGCTGCCCGCCCAGGTGTTTGCCGAGGAAGCCGACACCGCCCAGACCGAAACCGTGCAGGATACGGCCCCAAAAGATACGGTTTACCTTTCCAGTGCGGATGACCTGATCCAGCTGGCCAAGAACTGCCGCCTGGACAGTTGGAGCCAGAACCGCACCGTTGTGCTGGAAGCCGATATTGACCTTTTCGGTGTTGACTTTAACGGTATCCCCAGCTTTGGCGGCACATGGGAAGGCCAGAACCACGCCATTACCGGCCTTTCCCTCAGCCAGGACGGCAGCGTGCAGGGCCTGTTTCGCTATGTGCAGCAGGGGGCCCTGGTGCGCGATATGACGGTAAAGGGCCGCATCAAGCCGGGCGGCACCCGCGCCAGCGTGGGCGGCATTGCGGGCAGTAACGCCGGTACGATTGAAAATTGCGCGTTTGACGGCGTGGTATCCGGCACCAGTCAGATTGGCGGCATTGCCGGTGTCAATACGGTCAAGGGCAGTATCAACGGCTGCGCGGTAAGCGGCACAGTGTACGGCAGCCACTTTGTGGGCGGCGTTGTGGGCCAGAATGACGGCGTGGCTGCCAACTGCACCAATGCGGCCAGCGTGAATACCACCGTGAGCCAGAACGAAGTCAAGCTGAATGACCTGACCCTGGACGATGTGCTGAAAACCGAAAAGGCCAACGATGTGACCGATGCAGGCGGTATTGCGGGCAACAATGCCGGTGTGCTGCGCGCCTGCATCAACCGCGGAACCATTGGCTACAGCCACATTGGCTATAATGTCGGCGGTATTGCCGGCAGCCAGACCGGCTATGTGGAAGGCTGCGTGAACTATGGCACCGTCAACGCCCGTAAGGAGGGCGGCGGCATTGTGGGCCAGATGGAACCCTCCAGCGTGCTGCAATATAACCAGGATACCTTGCAGGAATTGCAGGGCGAACTGGATACCCTTTCTGCCCTGATGAACAAGGCCACCAACGATGCCTCGGCTTCTTCCAGTGAGCTGACCAGCCAGCTGAATGACCTGACCGGCCGGGTGGACAGCGCGCGCGAAGCCGTGGATACCCTGATCGATAAGACGGTCAACGGGTTTGATATCGGCACCCAGACCATCAACATTACCAACCTGACCAAACTGACCGGGCAGGGTACTATCAATGGCAGCGGCAACGGCAGCGCCAACGGGTCCGGCAATGGCAACATCAACGGCACCATTGAGCTGGTGCCCACCCCGGAGCCGACCGAAGAACCGGAGGAAACCCCGGAACCCACCGAAACGCCGGCTGTGACGCAAGCGCCGGCCGTGACGGAAGCCCCCACCGCGGCCCCTGACCCAGATCCGACTGCGGCGCCTGCCCCGGAGCCGGACCAGCCTGACGACCAGCCCGCAGAGCAGAGCGAGGACGACCGCGAGGGCGAAGCACATGGCCGCCCCCGCCGCAATGAACCCACTTTTGATGTGGATCTCGATTTTGGCGGGGAAGGCGACGGTGACGCTGGCGGCGATGCGACCATCGACCATGGCGGCGAAGGCCAGATCGACAGCAACATTGACCTGACGGTGCCCAGTATTACGCTGAGCGACCGCGATTCCATCACCGCAGCCCGCAGCAGCCTGAACGGCAGCCTGGCTTCCATCATTGACGGTGTCAGTAGCCTGAATACCAACACCGGCAGCCACACCCAGGCTTTGATCCAGGATGTGCAGGCCATCAGCAGCCAGCTGAACAAAATTGGCGATACGCTGGCTGGTGCTGCAGACCAGAGCGAGGACGACAACAACCTGTTTGAAGATGTTTCAGACAGCGATACCGATGGCGATACCGAAGGTAAAGTGTTCAACTGCATGAACCTTGGCGAGGTAAACGCCGATATCAATGCAGGCGGCATTACCGGCGCCATGGCCCGTGAAAACGACCTGGACCCCGAAGATGATACCAAAACCAGCGGCAGCAGCTCACTGAATGTGACCTACAAGACTCGCATCGTGGTGCGGGACTGCATCAATAAGGGGGCTGTCAATGTCAAGAAAAAAGGCGGCGGTGGCATCGTTGGCAGCATGGATATGGGTTCGGTGCTGCAAAGCTATAACTTTGGCAATCTGGAATCGGACGATGCGGATTATGTTGGAGGTATTGCCGGGCAGAGCAAGTCCATCATCCGCCGCAGCGCAGCCAAGTGCCGCCTGAGCGGTGATAACTATGTCGGCGGCATTGCGGGCAGCGGCTTTACCATTACCGGCAGCCGCAGCTTTGTGCTGGCGGATGGCGATGAGTATGTCGGCGCGATTGCCGGTGGGCTGGAAAGCAGCAATTCCATCACCAACCTGAACAGCGCACTTCAGGATTCCGAGTCCGAGCAGAGCGGCAACTATTTTGTCAGCGAAACGCTGGGCGGCATTGACGGCGTAAGTTATGCAGGTCAGGCGGAACCGCTTTCGTTCCAGGAATTCTGTGACCTGACGGCACAGGAGGGCATTCCGGATGAATTCCGCAATGTTACCCTGAATTTTGTCGCCAGCCAGGTTACGGTGGAAGCCGTTACGGTGGAGTACGGTGCGGCCTTTGATATGGCCAATGCGCCGGAGCTGCCTGCCAAGGGCGGCTATACGGCAGAATGGTCGGACTTTGAACATGACCATGTTGTGTTTGACCAGACGATTGAAGCAGTATACACCCCGCTGGATTCCGTGGTGCAGAGCGGCGATACCCGCAACGGCCTGCCCATCCTGTTGGCAGAGGGCGCTTTTGGCACGGCGGAAGTAACGCTGACCCCGTCCAGCGAAAGCCCCGGCGCGGTGGGAACGTTGCTGGAATGCTGGGAAATCACCCTGCCGGAGGACCGCTCTGACAGCCATGTGCTGCATTATCTGGCACCTTCGGACAATACTGTGGTATACCTGCGCGATGCTGACGGCAGCTGGCGCAAAGTAGACACCACCGAGGATGGCAGCTATCTGGTGTTTACCGCCATGACGGACGAAATGACCCTTGCCGCAGTAGAAAAGCCCGGCATTCCGCTGCCAATTCTGATCGGCGGCGCCGTGGCAGCGGTGCTGCTGGTTATCCTGTCCATTCTGGGCCACAAACACCGCAAAAAGCGCCTGACCAAAAAAGCAGAACAGGAACGCAAACGAGCCGAAGAAACCGAAAACGGCTGGTTCTACTAAAAAATAAAAAACGCAGAACTTTCAACGTTCTGCAAAAATAAAGTTGAAACATCCCCCGCAGGTGCAGCAATCGCTGACTTGCGGGGGATGTTTTGCGCTTTTAGTTTACAGTTTGCGGATGAACAGGAAAGTTAAAAATATAAATGTCTTGGTAAGGGCGAACATCGTTCGCCCGCGGCTGTTTGCTGTGTGTACGATTTGTTAAAATATGTGACGTCTTTGCGTTGGCATTGATATGCCGCCAGGTTGGCGGGCATACAATGTGCGCCCCGGTGGTCACTATGGAATAAAACACATTAAAAATGCGGTGCAAACAACCGGATATTCTTACACAAATGCCGCCTCCTTGCGGGCTTTGCTTTTAGCGGTTTCCGGGATCACATTGCCCTTTGGGCTCTCATAGTCTTTGGCAACCTGCTGCAAAATTGCGGTACGGCGTACAATGCCGATAAATACGTTGCGGTCATCCACCACGGGAACAAAATTCTGGTCAATGGCGGCGTTCAGCAAAGCGTGCATGTCAGTGGTAACGGGAACTGCCTTGTAATCCCGGCGGCGGGGGAAAGAGGCGATGGGGATATCCTCGCTGGCGTCAATATCCAGCCCGTGAATGCTTTTGATGCCCCATAAAATGTCGCCCTCGGTCATGGTACCCAGGTATTCGCCGTTGCGTTTTAATACCGGAATGGTGGCAAAGCGCTGGTTGGACCATTTTTCAAGGGTCTGGCGCAGGGTAAAATCTTCATAGATAAATAAAACGTCCTGTTTTGGCGTTAAAAAGAACAACAGATTCATGGCGGAAAATAACTCCTTTGCAGGTTATCTTGATGGAAAAGGAAAGCACTGTGCACGGCGGCTTTTGCCGCTCCCCGCATCTACTGCCGGGCAGGCGTTAAAAGTACGACCCTTACTAATATTAAGTATACGCGCCGTTTGGGATAACTTTGTGAATGGATTGTTAAAACCGATGTAAAAAATTAGGCTGCAAATTTTGTTCCCTTTTCGGCAGGGCTTTTTACAAAAAGCTCTGTTCAAACCGAAACAAATCGTGTATAATAGAATTGCGTTAGCTGTAACTGACGCACATGGAACCCGGCAAAAGGGTTAAACCCGAAGCTGGGAATTCATCTGTATTCCATAGGGAGGAACGCAAATGATCACACGAGTGAATCCTTTGGGACATATTTCGCTTACGAATGATTACTTCTCCGGCCTTGTGGCCGAAGCTGCCAAAAACTGTTACGGCATTGCCGCCATGGGCCAAAGCTCTGCCGCCAGCACAGTGCGCGAAGCGCTGCGCAACGGCTCCCTGCCCGAAAAAGGCGTTACCGTAAGCCAGCAGGAAGGGCGGCTGGTCATCACCCTGCACATCAAAGTGGGGTATGGCCTGAACATCGCTTCCATCACGCAAAGCATTACCCACCGCGTTAAAGATGAAGTTGAACATGCAACCGGCCTGAAAGTGGCCCGCATTGATGTGTTTGTTGATGATATCATTGACGAATAAAGCGGCGGGGGCCCCGGTTGGCATTTGCCCCGGCGGCTTGTTTCCCCAAAAATTACAATGAGGTGCAACTGTTAGAATGATTACTGGTAAGACACTGCGCGACGCCATCATTTCCGGCGCCAACAATATTGCAAATCAACGTACCCGCGTGGACGAGCTGAACGTTTTCCCTGTGCCGGATGGTGATACAGGTACCAATATGAGCATGACGATCGGCGCGGCCTTGAGCGAGCTGAACGCCATGCCGGATACCTGCACGGTGGCCGAAGCCAGCAAGAGCGCTGCTTCCGCCATGCTGCGCGGTGCGCGCGGCAACTCCGGCGTTATCACCAGCCTGCTGTTCCGCGGTTTTTCCAAGGCGCTGGCCGGTAAAACCGATGCCGAGGCCGCTGACCTGGCCAAAGCCCTGCAGATGGGCGTGGAAGCTGCTTACAAGGCGGTCATGAAGCCCACCGAGGGCACCATCCTGACCGTTACCCGCCTGGCTGCCGAGGCTGCCGTTGCCGCTGAAACCGACGATGTGCCGCAGCTGTGGGCCACCGTGTGCGAAGCTGGCCAGAAAGCTCTGGAGGACACCCCCAACCTGCTGCCTGTGCTGAAAAAGGCTGGCGTTGTGGATGCCGGCGGCCAGGGCATCATGCTGGTGTTTGAGGGCATGAAGCAGGTGCTTGACGGCGGCGAGATCGTTGCCAGTGCCGAGGTTGCCGCCAAGCCGAAGCTGGATTCCAGCGCAGCAGGCAAGGGCGTGTTTACCGACGACCTGATGAAGGTTGAGGATATCAAAAACGGCTACTGCACCCAATTCCTGGTCCATAAGGATTCCGGAGCAAGCATCACCCGCCTGCGCGCTTTTCTGGAATCCAACGGCGACTCTGTTGTTGTGATCGAGGATGACGATGTGGCCAACTGCCATGTGCATACGGCTGACCCCGGCATGATGCTGAGTGAGGCCATCAAGTATGGCTACCTGACCAATTTTAAGATCGAGAACATGCACGAGCAGTTCCTGGCCCGCCAGAAGCAGGCCAAGGGCCTGGAAAAGCAGGCCGAAGCCGAGGAAAAGGCTGCCGAGACCGGCGCAAAGGAAACTTTTGTTTACGCTGCAGTTGACCCGGACCGCGCCTATGGCTTTGTTGCCGTGGCGGCGGGCGATGGACTGAAATCCGTGTTTGAGGACCTGGGCGTGGATGCCGTTGTTTCCGGCGGCCAGACCATGAACCCGGCAACCGAGGATATCCTGGCTGCCATCCAGAGCGTGCCCGCCAAGACCGTTCTGGTGCTGCCCAACAATAAAAACATCATCATGGCTGCCGAACAGGCAGAAAAGCTGGCTGACCGCAAGGTCCTGGTTCTGCCTACCCGTACCGTGCCCCAGGGCATGACCGCTATGCTGAACTTTGACCCCGAAGCCGCCCCGGAGGAGAACGCCGTCAACATGATGGCCGCCGCCGAAAAGGTTGCTACCGGCCTGATCACCTATGCCGCCCGCGACAGCGAGTTTGACGGTCGCCCCATCCGTAAGGGTGAGATCATGGCGCTGGAAAACGGTAAGATCGTTGCCACTGGCAGCGACATTACCAAGATGACCTACCGTCTGGCACGTTCCATGAAGAAAAAGGACAGCCAGTTCATCACCGTGATCTCCGGTGCGGAAGTCAGCGAGGAAGATGCCGAACATACCACCGAACTGGTGCAGTCCAAGTGCGGCTCCAGCGTGGAGGTCAGCCATATCCATGGCGGTCAGCCGGTTTACTACTATATGCTCAGCGTGGAATGATCCCGGCATAACGGACAAAACCATTCAAGGACGAACTTGTGCATCAAAACGCATGTTCGTCCTTTGTTTATAACCCTACCGGAAGGAGGTGCAGCCATGCCGGATATCAACAGCGACATCCAATACCTGAAGGGCGTTGGCCCGGCTTACGCCAAAAAGTTTGCCAAGCTCGGCATTTATACCATCCGGGATCTGCTGCTGCACTATCCGCGGCGGTATATTGATTATTCCCAGCCGTACACGGTAGTATCAGCGCCGTTTGATGTGGACTGCTGTGTAAAGGCAACGGTGCTGCAGCGGGACCCGGACCGGCGCATTAAAGGCGGGCGGATGCTCTCCCATGTGCTGGCAGTGGACGATACGGGAATGCTGGCGCTTTCCTGGTTCAACGCGCCCTATGCGGCGGAAAAGCTGGAACCTGGAACCGAATATTATTTCGAGGGCCGCGTTGGCGGCATGATGACCCGGCGGGAAATCCTGCACCCGCTTGTGCGCACCGAAGCCCAGGTTGCTGCGGCGCCCCTGCTGCCGGTTTACGGAAGCACCGAAGGGCTACCCGCCGCCCGCCTGACCCGCTGCGCCCAGCTGGCGCTGGAATATGTGGCCCAGCTGGATGACCCGCTGCCGCCAGAGCTGCTGACCCGCTACCGCATGCCGCCCAAAGCGGACGCTGTGCGGGCCATCCATGCCCCGCGGGATGGGGCAGATGCCGCTGCCGCCCGCCGCCGTTTGATCTTTGAAGAATTGTATATTCTGCAGCTGGGCATATTTTTGATGCGGGGCCATGGCCGCAAAATTACCGGTGCCCCCATGCGGGAGCTGGACCTTGCTCCGTTCTGGCGCAGCCTGCCCTATGCACCCACCGGGGCACAGCGCCGCTCGGCGGAAGAAATCTGCCATGATCTGTGCGGCCAGACCCCGATGAACCGTCTGCTGCAGGGCGATGTAGGCAGCGGCAAAACGCTGGTGGCCGCTGCGGCCATCTGGTTTGCCGCGCAAAATGGCTGGCAGAGCGCCATGCTGGCCCCAACGGAAATTCTGGCCCGCCAGCACGCCGCCAACCTGGCCGACCGCCTGGAGCCGTTTGGCGTCAACGTTACCTTGCTAGTGGGTGGCATGAAAGCCGCCGAAAAGCGGGTGGCCCTTGCTGCCATTGCGGATGGCCGTGCCGGGCTGGTGGTTGGCACCCATGCGGTGCTGACGGACAGCGTGGTGTTCAAAAATCTCGGCCTTGCCATTGTGGACGAACAGCACCGCTTTGGCGTGCGGCAGCGCGGCATTCTGGCGGGCAAGGCCAACAACCCGCACCTGCTGGTCATGAGCGCAACCCCCATCCCGCGTACTCTGGGGCTTTTGATGTACGGGGATCTGGATATCTCCATCCTGGATGAGCTGCCCCCCGGCCGCAAGCCCATCAAGACCTGGTTCATCACTGGCAAAAAGCGCCGCGATATGTACGGCTTTCTGGAAAAACAGATCGCCGCAGGGCATCAGGTATATATCGTCTGCCCGGCCATTGAGGAAAACGAAATGGATTCCGGCATGAAAGCCGTCAAGCAGTATTACGAGCAGGTGGCCTGCCCGCTGCTGCCGGGGCGGCGCATCGGCCTGCTGCACGGCAAAATGAAGCCGAAAGATAAAGATGAAGTGATGCAGCAGTTCAAGGCCGGGGAGCTGGATGTGCTGGTCAGCACCACCGTGATTGAAGTCGGTGTGGATGTGCCCAATGCAACCGTAATGGTGATCGAAAATGCAGAGCGGTTCGGCCTTTCGGCACTGCACCAGCTGCGCGGCCGCGTGGGGCGCGGTGCGGCGAATTCCTGCTGTATCCTGATTTCGGATAACGAGGGAGAAGCGGTACGCCAGCGGCTGCACTTTTTGTGCCGCACATCGGATGGTTTTGCCGTTGCCAAGTATGACCTGGAAACCCGCGGCCCCGGCGACTTTTTCGGCGAAGCACAGCACGGCCTGCCCACCCTGCATGTGGCGGACCTTGTGCAGGATACCCGCACCCTGACCGTTGCCCAGCAGGAAGCCAAAGCCCTGCTGGCCCTGGACCCCAACCTGGCCAAACCGGAGCACAAAGCCCTTTCGGACGAAGTGGAGCGCCTGTTTGCCACAGCCGGGGCCATGAATTAGTCTTGACATCTTTATTCCCAATAAAAAACTGCCCAAATTATTTTTGATTTTTTTGTATAATCTCTTTTTTTTGCAGAAAGAATTTGCTATACTAAGGTTTAACCTGTATTGACACATAACTTTACAGGTTGGGCCGACAAACCAAAAAGGACATGCCATGAAACAATTCCTGTCTGCCTGCCTTGCGGTACTGCTGCTGGCGGTGCTGCTGGTCCTGCCCGCCGCAGCGGAGGAAACCGCCGATGCCCCCAACCTGACGCCGGGATTTTCTGTTACCGCAGAGGCAGCCTATGTGGCTAACACCGATACGGGGCTGGTTGTTTATGAAAAAAACAGCGAAACCCCCATGGCCGCCGCCAGCCTGACCAAGCTGATGACCATGATCCTGATGCTGGAAAGCTACCAGGACCAGCTGGATACCATCAGCATTACAGCGCCGGGCTATATCTATGATTACCTGTACGGCAAAAATGCTTCCACGGCGGATATCTGGAAAGGCGAGACCCATACCCTGCGCAGCCTGCTGTATGCCATGCTGCTGCCCAGCGCCAACGAGGCAGCGTATATCGTGGCAGACTATATGAGCGGCAGCAGCATTGATAACTTTGTGGCCATGATGAACGATGAAGCTGCCCGCATCGGCTGCACCGGCACTACCTTTACTGACCCCTGCGGGCTGGATCCCGGCAACGTGACCACCGCGCGGGATGCCTACCTGCTGGTGCGGGTGGCTATGGGCTATGATGCCTTTGCCCAGGCGGCAGGGGAGGAAAGCTACCAGATGCCGGCCTCCACCAAGCATGATTCGCCCTATACCATCCTGACCAGTGATAAGCTGGTTTCGCCCAGCAGCAACTATTACCGCTCTTACACCAAAGGCGGCAAAACCGGCAGCCTGGATGACTGGCAGAATTTTGCGGGCTGGCACACCCAGGACGGCGAAACCTATGTCAGCGTGGTGCTGCACAGTCCCAAAACGGACGAAGACCCGCGCCCGGCGCTGACCGAAACCGCCGAGCTGATGGATTGGGCGTTCGCCACCTTTACCGTAACCGCGGCGCTGGATACCACCCAGCCCATCACCGAGCTGCCTATTGTGTATTCCTCCCAGACGGATACGGTAATGATCTACCCGGTGGATGATATGCAGACCCTTTTGCCGCGGCAGGGCGGGGCAGAGCTGACGGAAAAGACCTTCAATGTTCCGGAGCACCTCTCCGCGCCCATCAAGCAGGGCGATGTGGTGGGTACCGTTACCGTTACCATGCAGGGCGAAACCGTTGGCACAGTGGACCTTTTGGCCGGCAGCAGCGTGGACCGCAACGAGCTGTTGTATACCATGGCGAAGGTAAAGGCTTTCTTTTCAAGCACTTATTTCAAGGTCGTTATTGTGCTTTGCATCATAGCGGCTGTTGTCTATGCGGTTTTGTGGGTGTATGTTATGCTGCTTACGGTGCGCCGTGTGGAGCAACCGACCCCAAAACGCAAAAATAAACCGAACGATTGAAATAAGGAATAATGGCGGGCACCAGCCAGCCATAAGGGGGTACATTGTACTATGTTGGATGTAAAACGCAACCTGACAACCATGACGGATTTTTATGAGCTTACCATGTCGGCCGGCTACCTGGACGAAGGGTATAAGGATAAAATTGCCGTCTTTGATATGTTCTTCCGCAAGGTGCCGGACGGCGGCGGTTACGCCATTATGGCCGGCTTGGAGCAGTTCATCAACGCAGTGGACAGCCTGAAATTTACCGAGGAAGACATCAATTATCTGCGCTCCACCGGTGCTTTCAATGAGCAGTTCCTGGACTATCTGCGCAACTTTAAGCTGCACTGCAATATCTGGGCGATTGAAGAGGGCATGCCCATCTTCCCGCAGGAGCCCATTGTGACCGTAGAAGGCCCGGCTATTGAGTGCCAGCTGCTGGAAACCCTGCTGCTGGTCACCTTTAACCATCAGTGCCTGATTGCCACCAAGGCAAACCGCATCTGCCGCGCTGCCGCTGGCCGCCCGGTTATGGAGTTTGGCGCCCGCCGTGCCCAGGGGTATGACGCCGCCTACTTTGGCGCCCGCGCTTCCTACATCGGCGGCTGCGGTTCCACCTCCTGCGTGATGGCTGCCCGTGACTTCGGTATCCCGGCATCCGGCACTATGGCACACTCTTGGGTGCAGATGTTCCCCACCGAGTATGACGCATTCAAGAAGTATGCCGAGCTGTACCCGGACAACTGCGTGCTGCTGGTGGATACCTACAACGTTCTGCGCCATGGCGTGCCCGATGCCATCAAGGTGTTTGACGAAGTGCTGAAGCCGATGGGCAAGCGCCCCAAAGGTGTGCGCATTGACTCCGGCGATATTGCCTACCTTTCCAAAAAGGCCCGCCAGATGCTGGATGCCGCCGGTTACCCGGACTGCACCGTCTGCGCTTCCAACTCTCTGGATGAATACATCGTGCGCGACCTGATTTTGCAGGGTGCCCGTGTGGACAGCTTTGGTATTGGCGAGAACATGATCACCGCCAAGAGCGACCCCGTGTTTGGCGGCGTGTACAAGCTGGCCGCAGTGAAAGAGGATGACGGCAGCTATACCCCCAAGATGAAGCTCTCCGAATCCGTGGAAAAGATGACCATTCCCTGCCTGAAAAAGGTATGGCGTATCTATGATGAGGACGGCAAAGCCCAGGCAGACCTGATCACTATGGCAGACGAAGTGGTGGACACCAAGAACGGCATTACCCTGTTTGACCCCATCGAGACCTGGAAGGAATGCACCTATGTCAACAGCACTGCCCGCTGCATTTCCACCCCGATCTATGAGAACGGCAAGCGCGTTTACACCAGCCCCAACCTGGCTGATATCCGCAAGTTCTGCAAAGCCCAGGTGGGCACCCTGTGGGACGAAGTAAAGCGCTTTGAAAACCCGCACCGCTATTATGTTGACCTGAGCAAGAACCTGTGGGATACCCGCAGCGAACTGCTGAAGAAGCTGTCCAAATAAAATGCTGTAATTTTATTACAAAATGGTTACAAACTACGCCCTCTGCACATACTATGGCAAAGGATGACGGGGTCATTCTTCCATACTGTACAGGGGGCGTTTGTATGTCTGTTTGTTTCCACCGTCTGGCTGCGCCGGGGCAGCTGGTGCTGTTTGCCATGGGCGGTACCGCGTACCTTGCGCTGGAGATCGCCTGGCGCGGCACAACCCATTGGACGATGTTTTTGGCGGGCGGGGCCTGCCTTTGTGCACTGGATGCCCTCGGCCGCCTGCCACTGCCTACCCCGCTGCTGGCGGGGATCGGCGCGGTTGGGGTTTCGGTGCTGGAACTGGGCACCGGGCTTGCCTGCCGCCGTCTGCTGCATGTTGAGGTGTGGGATTACAGCCAGGAATGGGGCAACCTTGCCGGGCTTGTGTGCCCAAAATACACGGCACTCTGGTTCCTTTTGTGCCTGTGGGTGCTGGGTATGATGCGCTTTTTGCGCGGTTTTGCCGCCTATGTGGCCCGCACAAGGGCTTAAAGTACACTTTATCACCCTGCTTTTTCGTCTGCGAGGACTGGAAGTCCGGTTTATCGCCCTGGATGTCTGCTATAATAAAACCATAGGCAATACCGCATAATTCTAAGTGCCGATACGGCGAGCGAGGTGCGGCAG